>JACCDI011538998.1_pt1 | contig 21960 bp, 21 predicted proteins | sample 7442791 | NCBI WGS metagenome assembly JACCDI01 (sample SAMN15323434, study PRJNA562643) | freshwater metagenome | isolation source: river surface water | place: USA:Blue River Watershed | collected 2017-08-15
GCCTGATAGAGTAGTAGTGGGTACAAGATCAGAAAGGGCTAAAAAATTAATGAGTGATTTATATGCGCCATTTGTAAGACAAGGCAATCCTGTGATCTTTATGGATGAGCGTAGTTCGGAGTTAACAAAGTACGCAGCCAACTCCTTCCTTGCAACAAAGATTTCATTTATGAATGAGGTTGCGCAGTTATGTGAGCGCATGGGTGCGGACGTGGATATGGTAAGGAGAGGTATAGGATCTCATGATCGTATTGGCAAAAGATTTTTATTTCCAGGTATTGGATATGGGGGGAGTTGTTTTCCTAAAGATGTGCAAGCTTTAATTATGTCGTCTGACGAAGTAAACTATGCTTTTGAGATTTTAAAAGCGGTGGAGAAAGTGAACGCGAATCAAAAATTACATTTAGTAGAGAAGATCAAAGCATACTATAACAATAACCTTCAAGGGAAGCATTTTGCATTATGGGGATTAGCTTTTAAGCCAAATACAGATGATATCAGAGAAGCGCCAGCATTAAGTATCATTGAAGCCTTAACACAGTCTGGTGCAACGGTAACGGCATATGATCCAGAAGCGATGCAGAATGTAAAGGCACAGATTGGTGACAAGATTAAATATGCTGAAAATCAATACCAGGCCCTAGAAGGAGCAGCAGCATTGATTATTGCCACAGAGTGGAGTGAGTTTAGAACACCGGATTTTGATTTAATGGGGCAAAAGTTAAATCAAAATAAATTAATTTTTGACGGTAGAAATTTATTCGAAGTACAAAAAATTTGCGAAATGGGATTTTCATATCACAGTATCGGACGGAAAGAAATATAAAAAAACTTGAGGAATGAATAAAATATTAGTAACGGGTGGAGCTGGATTTATTGGTTCTAATTTAATTGAAGAGTTGTTAAAAGACAAAACAAATGTAATTACAAGTTTGGATTGTTATTTTACAGGGAGAATTGAAAACCATTTAGAAGGAGTTGAGTATGTAAATGGTTTCACATGGGATATTGATAAATTATTTTATGATCAAAAATTCGATATAATTTTTCACTTTGGAGAATATTCTAGAATAGTTCATTCTTTTGATGATATAGACTTTGTTTCTGAATCTATATTGAGAGGAACTCCCAAGGTATTTGAATTTGCGAAAAAATGTAATTCAAAAATTATTTATTCTGCATCGTCTTCGAAATTTGGAAATGAAGGTCGTGATCAAGATTTATCACCTTATTCTTGGATGAAATCCAAAATGGTTGAATTACTTAAAAACTATAATAAGTGGTTTGGACTTCAATTTGAAATTTGTTATTTTTTTAATGTTTATGGACCAAAACAGATTTATGAAGGTAATTATGCAACAGTTGTTGCAATATTTGAAAAACAATTAAAAGAAAATAAAAAGTTGACCGTAGTAAAACCTGGAACTCAATCTAGAGATTTTACTCACGTACATGATATTATAAATGGTGTAATACTAACAATAAATAAGAATCTAAATCATGAATGGCATTTACGTTCAGGAAAAAATATTAAAATAATTGAATTAGCAGAAATGTTTGGAGAGTGGGAATTTATAGAGGAAAGAAGAGGAGAAAGGTTTACTAGTGAGACTTTCATGAGTGATACGTGTGAACTTCTAGATTGGCAGCCTAAATTAAATCTCAGTGATTGGGTTTTAGAATTAAAAAAGAATTATAATTAGCAAAATTCTAATTTCATGGGTTACACAAATACATTAAAATATGACTATTTGATCGTTGGATCAGGCTTATTTGGAGCAGTTTTTGCTTATGAGGCAAAAAAAAGAGGTAAGAAATGTTTGATTATTGAAAAACGAAATCACTTTGGGGGTAATGTCTATTGTGATAAAATAGAAGGAATAAACGTGCATAAGTATGGGCCACATATTTTTCATACAAATGATAAAGATATTTGGGATTATACAAATCAATTTGCCGATTTTAATAGGTTTACTTATTCGCCAATTACCATTTCAGATGGAAAAGTGTACAATTTACCATTTAATATGAACACTTTTAATCAGCTTTGGGGTGTTCTAAAACCTGAAGAGGCTAAATCTATAATTAATAATCAGGTTATTTCTTCTGGCATTTTAACTCCAAAAAATCTTGAAGAGCAGGCAATCTTCTTGGTTGGATTTGATATTTATAATAAATTAATTAAAGGCTACACGGAAAAACAATGGGGTAGATCTGCAAAAGAATTGCCACCATCGATTATCAAAAGGTTGCCAGTAAGATATAGTTTTGATAACAATTATTTTAATGACAGATATCAAGGAATACCTATAGGAGGTTACAATAAGATAATAGAAAAACTGCTTTATGATATAGAAATAAAATTAAATGTAGATTTTTTTTTAGAAAGAAGTTATTGGGAAAATATTGCCGAAAAAGTAGTATATACTGGTGAGATTGATAGGTTCTTTGATTACAAATATGGTCATTTAGAATATAGGAGTTTGAAATTTGAAACTGAGATTCTTGATATGGATAATTATCAAGGAAATGCAGGGGTCAATTATGCAGATTCAAAAGTTCCCTATACTAGAATAATTGAGCACAAGCATTTTGAATTTGGAAATCAAAAATCAACGGTTATAACTAAAGAGTATCCAATTGCTTGGAGGCCAGGTTTAGAGCCATTTTATCCTATAAATGATCAAAATAATGAAAATATTTACCTCAAATACAAGAAGCTTACACAAAATAGTGATAAAGTAATTTTTGGAGGCAGATTAGCTGAATATAAATATTATGATATGCATCAGATTATTGGATCTGCACTTTCAAAAATTAGACAAGAATTTTCTTGATACGCCTTTATGTATTTGTTAATTATAATACCAAATGAAAAATAGTAGCTACGTGCTTGTAACGGGTGTTGCAGGTTTTATTGGATTTCATATTGCAGAAGCACTTTTAAAAAATGGATTTAGTGTTATCGGAATAGATAATTTGAATGATTATTATGATGTAAAATTAAAGCTTCATCGATTAAATAAATTAGGAATTAGTATAGATGAATTTTCTTTAAATAGTAATAAAAAACACGAATCTGAAAATTTTATTTTTTTATATTCTGATATTTCTGAGGAGAAAACATGGCATGATTTAAACTCTTATAAAATTTATAAAGTTATACATTTAGCAGCCCAGGCAGGTGTTAGATACAGTCTAATAAACCCTAAGGCATATATCAATTCTAATATTGTTGGTTTTCAACTATTATTAGATTATTGTGTAGAAAATCAGATTCAAGATTTACTTTATGCTAGTAGTAGTTCAGTATACGGTATTAATAGTGTCACACCATTTAATGAGTCAGAGTCTTGTACAAGTCCCGAAAGCTTGTATGCTGCAACTAAAAAAGCTAATGAATTAATGTCATATGCATATTTTAAAACTAAAGGATTATCAAGCATTGGGCTTAGATTTTTCACTGTGTATGGGCCTTTAGGAAGACCCGACATGCTACCAATGTTATTTGCAAATGCTGTTTCCAAGAATTTACCGATTGAGATTTATAATAATGGCAATCAATCACGTGATTTTACATATATAGATGATATTGTTAGAGGTGTGATTGGTTGTTTTAATTATGTAGTTGATGGAAAACTTAATGGTTCTATAGTTATGAATATTGGTAGAGGGGAACCCATTCCATTACTAGACTTCATTGATATAATGGAAAGGAAAACAAATAGAATAGCAGTAAAAATTTTTAAAGAGGCACAACCAGGAGATGTAATGTCAACATATTCAGACAATAGTCTAATTTTTGAACTTACAGGGTATAAGCCAATTGTTAGTTTAGATGAAGGTGTTACTAATTTCTTTAAGTGGTATGAATCTTACTTTAATTGATTTCAAGTTTTTAATTTGAGTTTACAATGAAAATTAAAACTAAATACAATTTATTATCTGCGGATAAGAAGCAGCTCTTTTCAAATATATATTATTTAGCTATAGTTCAAGGCATTAATTACATTTTACCATTGTTAACACTTCCTTATTTGTCAAGGATATTAGGCCCATCGAATATAGGTATTATTGCATTTTCAGGAGCCGTTATTGGATATTTAGTTTTAATTACTGATTTTGGTTTTAACTTATCCGCAACTAGACAAATCTCAATTCATAGAAAAGATTTAAACGAAGTCAATAAGGTTTTTAGTTCAGTTTTAACTATCAAATTCATATTGATGTTTTTTTGTTTTTTGCTTCTTGTTCTGGCTAATTTTCTCTTGAAATGGAATAATTTAGAAATTAAAATATTCATAATAACTTTTGGGATGGTTATTGGCCGTGTAATTGATATGTTTTGGATATTTCAGGGATTTGAAATGATGAAGTACATTACATATTTAAATCTCTCAACTAGAATTTTATTTACAATTGGGGTCTTTATTTTCGTTAAATCTCCAACCGATATTTTAATTGTTCCAATTCTTACTACTTTTGGATATATTTTTTCAGGTTTAATATCTTTAGTTTTATTATATTACAGGTTTAATATCAGATTTATTTGGCAACCTTTAAAGTATTTGCTATATCAATTTAGAGAAGGAGGGCATTTATTTCTATCAACAATTACCAGCAGTTTATATACCACCTCCTCAACTATTATATTAGGTTTTTTTTCTTCAAGTGCCACAGTAGGTTATTTTTCTTCAGCGGACAAAATTATCCAAGCAGTAAAAAGTATATACACTCCAATTTCTCAGGCAATATTTCCATATTTGAGTCTAAAACTTCATGACAATCCTAAAAACGGTATACTTATAGTCAAAAAGTTAAGTTTTTACATTGGTATTTTGATGTTTATAATTTCACTTTTTCTCTTTATTTTTTCAGATTTAATTGTTGAAATACTTTTAGGGAAAGAATTTCAACAATCAGTTGTTTTGTTAAGAATTATGTCATTTTTGCCATTTATTATTTCACTTGGTAACAGTTTGGGTGTGCAAACAATGATAAATATGGGGAATAAAAAGTTATATTCAATTATACTATTCATTGCAGCTTTAATTGGAGTTTCATTTAGTATACTCTTAGTTCCAAAATTCAAAGAAATTGGGTCATCTATTACATTGTTAATTTCGGAGACCTTTGTGACGATTGCTTTGATCTATTTTATGAGGAAAAAAATATTTGTAAATGAATAAGATTAAGATTTTCACTATCCATCACAAGAAAGATGTTGGTTTGCCCGTATTTATAAAATATTTTACACCAATTCAAGTAGGAGCAGAGGTTTCACAATTTGATTTGGGGATATTGAAAGATAATATTGGCCAAAATATTTCTAATAAGAATAAAAATTATGCAGAATTAACAGCCAACTATTCTTTATTTAGAAATGATGATTTTGAATATATAGGATTCATGCATTACAGAAGAATCTTTACAAACCAAAATTTATACTTTTACTTGACGAAAAATAAATTAATTTTTTTATTCAGAAAATTGTCAGGTTACTTTTTAAAAAAAAATTTAAGCTTGAGGCAAGATCATTCTTTTAATATTAGTAAAATTTCATTTTTAAATATTAAAAGTGAATTGCTTTTGAAATTTGTTAATAATAAAATTGATAAAAATATTGATGTTGTTTTGCCCTTAAAACATCATTTTGCTTACATTAATTTTAAAGAACAATTTTGTTTGAATCACTCGAGGATTCACTTTGAATTATTTAATGATATTATTATTCAAAATTACCCTCGATTAGCAAGATTTGTCACAAAGGTAAATAACTCTAATTATATGTATCCATATAACATGTTTATAATGAAAAAGGTACATTCCGACGAATATCATGAGATGTTATTTGATGTTTTATTTAAATTAGAAAAGTTAATTGATATTAATTTATTCAAAAATTATCAAAGCAGAATTTTCGGTTTTCTTGCTGAAAGGTTTTTTAATTATTACATAGCATTTAAGAAGGAGGAATGTATAGATTTCATGACATTAGAACTACCAATTTTATTTATTTCAGATGATTTATCCGATTAGGGTTAATCCAAAATTTTTAGTTACAGCATGCTTAGAAATTTAAATTTATATATATGAAAGAAATTAGACTATCCCATTTAAAACAAATAATTAAGAGAGCTCTTAAAAGAATTTATTATCGTGGGAACAAATACGTTTGTCCAATTTGTAATAGTGAACTTCGCACTTTGACCCCTATAGGAAGAGAGAGCATTCTTTATACTGAATTGCAAATAATTGGTGCAGGGTTAAGATATGCAGGTTGCGGTGTATGTGGTAGTACAGACAAAGAAAGGTTGTTGTTTATTTATTTAAAAAATTTAATTGAAAATTCAGAATTTACAAAAAAAATTCATAAGGTCTTACATGTAGCTCCTGAGCTATCAATAAAAAATTTACTGAATTCAAGTTCAAATATTATTTATCGTGCAGGCGATTACTTTGCTGAAGGTTATTCTTATCCTTCAGATGTTGAGCATTTAAACATAGAAAATACAGGGTTTAATGATAATTCCTTTGATTTAATAGTTTGTTGTCATGTACTTGAACATGTAAATGATGATCAAAGAGCAATTAATGAGTTGTTTCGTATTTTAAATTATTTTGGAACCGCAATTCTTCAAGTTCCTATTTCTATGATTATTAATGATACTATTGAAATTGAGGATAAAAGGAGTTCTTTATTGAATTTGCATCTTTATGGCCAAGAAGACCATCTTAGATTATATGGTAGGGATTATTTTGAAAAACTTAAAAACGCGGGCTTTGAGGTAGAATTTGTTAATGTATCAAATGATGTTAACTATGGATTGAATAAACATGAATTTTTAATTATAGCCAGAAAAAATGGCAAATAATTACATGTCAATTAAAATAACTGTCCTTGTTCCAACTTACAATCAATCAGTTGTTATAAGAAATACTGTATTAAGTATTCTAAATCAAACTTATAAAAATATTGAAGTAATTATTGGTGATGATTGTTCAAATGATGATATAAAGCCTGTTATAAAAGATTTATTAGGTAATAACGTTAAATATGTAAGGAACGATGTCAATATTGGAAGGGTTGAGAACTATCGTAAATTGCTTTATACACATGCAACTGGTGATTATGTTATTAATGTTGACGGTGATGATCTATTAACCGATTCCCTTTTTTTTGAAAGAGCTGTTCGTCATATTTCTTTGCATGATGATAAAAATGTCTTGTACGTAGCTTGTAAAGCTTTTTCAAATCAAGGTAAAATTTCACAAAATGTACATGAAATTTCCAACGAAATTGAATGTATAAACGGTGTAGATTTTGTTGTTAATATCTTTAACAAATATAAGTTTTCACATTTAACAACTCTTTACAATAGAGAACATGCAAAATATGTAGGTTTTTATGATTTGGATTGTTTATCTACTGATGTTAATTCTATTTTAAAATATTCACTTACTTCGTGTGTCATATTAGATAAAAATTTAGTAGGTCAATGGCATAGTACCGGTAATAATGAGAGTCACTTTAGCAACGTTGAAGCCTATGTTTCAAATTTAGTTTGGATAAATAATATATACAAAGTATTAAAATTTAATACTAATTTTTTGACAGCAACTAAGTGGAGGTATAGAGTTATGTCGATAAGTTTAGAACCTATTTTATTTTTTCTCTCAAAAAGACCTTCTTATATATTTATTAGTTTAAGGCCGCTAATTTGTATTTTAAGAAACCCAATTCCAGTTCTGATATTAATTCTTAAAAGAATTTTTAAATAAATAATGTCTAAAAAAGTTCTTTTTGTTGTTGGTGATCTAAAAAATAATCCATTCGGTGGAAATGAGAGGCATTCCTTAAGGTATTTAGACTATCTTAATAATTATGGAATTACGGATATAACATTATTTGAGTTTAAGGATTATTTTAAAAGCAGTTTTAATTTCAGTGGTTTTTTAAACAACTATATAAATGGGGTTCATTTGTTTATATATAGTTTATTTTTTGATGTGATATTCTGTAACCAGCCACACTATGCTAGTCTTCCAATTTTTTTGTCCTCGAAAAAAAAGATAATTATTAGATGTGGTGTTGATAATCCTATTAACGGAATTCTGTTTAGTAAATTTAAGTTTAGATATCTTAAAAAGGTATATTGGATTACTCCTAGGCCATATAATTTAGAATACATGGTCAGAAAGTTATTAATTCCTAATTTAGTTACTTCAATAAACTTAAATGTAGTTAACGAACAAAATAAGTCTATAATTTGTATCGGGAATTTTACACAAGGATATAAAGGAGCGGAGACGATAAAATATTTGTCAAAGAGGGGAATTGATATATCAGTTTTGGGTAGTTGGCCTTACAATAATGATAATTGTATAAAAATATTTGGAAATAAAGATTTTCAGTCAATGTCTTCAACGCATGGAATTTTTCTTTTGACAAGTCATAGTGAGGGGGTTTCCAATGCATTATTAGAAACGATGTTATTTGGCTATATACCAATAGTCAGAGATATTTCAGCGAATAATTTTATCATTAAGCATGGTATTAATGGATTTGTATTTAGTAGTGATGATGAATGTTTAAATCTGATTAAAGAAATTTTAGGTTCGAAAGAAACCTACACAGAATTAAGAAATAATGCTCGAAGTACCGTTTTAAAGTATTTGGATTATGGCAATTTCAGTTCACTAGTTAAATTTTTAAAATATGGATCAGAATGGTGATTTGGCTCAATATTTCTAACAAAAAAAATATTCATTGGTTTTTATATAAATCATTGGAAAATCAGGGTCAGAAAATAATTTCGTGTAATTCTTTGTTTAATGTCATAAAATTAAGTTTTTCAAACAAAGTAATTTTAGTTGACTATACTCTATTCAATTTTTTTCCAGTTTTAATTTTTGCGAAGAAAAAAAATATTTCAATTATTCTACATGGTGAATTAACAATGCTAAACAGTGTTGATTGGCGCCATCGATTTTATATAAATACTAAGTTGTTTGTTATTAAAATCTTGAATATTCAAGCAATCAAACTTTCTGAATTTATTAAAATAGATTTTAAATTAAACTTTAAAGTATTATCACATCCTACCATCATTTTAAAATCATTTAATAAAATTAATTATGATTTGATAAGTTACGGAGAAATTGATCATCAAAAAATTTCAAGTAATAGTTATTTCAAGATTTGTGATTTATTATCGAAGCACAATAACTTCATAACACATTACGGAAATATAAATTGGCATTTACAAGAATCTTGTATAAAAATTAATGGTTTTTTGAAAAATGATGGTATTGAAGAGATTCACAAATCTCATGCTTTTTTTATGCTATGGATTGACTCAAAATATGAAAATATTGTTAGTGGTTATGTGTTACAAGCAATTTCTTCATTGTCTTGTATTGTTTACTATTTTAAGCCAGATTATCTCTTATACATTGAACAGATTTTAGGTTTTCAAGTTTCAATTTCTATTCATGATTTTGTGAAATTGAATAATTATGAAAAAGTTGAATTGTATAAATCATTAAGTGGAAATTTACAAAAGTGTGCATTAACACTTGAAGATATGTTTAAATTCGATTTAAATTCAATATGATTTATTTAATTGCAGCTATTTTATTGATTGTTGCATTTTACATAAAAAGTAAAGCTGTCAAATTTTTTTGTTTTTTTATTGTATTTTTTTTAGGAGGAGCGAGGTGGAATACAGGAACGGATTGGCCTTCATATATTGATAATTTTGATAATTTAAATTCTGTTGAATTTGAAGTTCAGAAATTTGAACCCTTATTTCAATTACTTTCTATAACTTCAAAAAGTATATTTAATAGTTATACATTTTTTCTGTTTATACAATCCTTGATATTATTTATTGCGCTTATTTGGATTTCTTTAAAAAGTAATCGACAGCTCTATATATTTATATTCACATTGATTGGTTTTGTTTACTCAGGCTTATTATTAAACAGATTTTATTTAAGTTTTATTTTTTTTTCTGTTGCCTTTTTATCTATAAAACAGAAACGAATGAAATATTCTTTTTACATTATCTCTATACTTTTTCACTTCACTTCATTAATTCCCATTTTTCTAACTCTTTTTAATAAAAAATATCTCTTTTTTGTTGGATTTTTACTTCTTCTGGTGTTTTATTTTTTATCAAAATCAGAATTTTATGATTTGTTTAAGTATTCTATTTATTTTGATAAAGTAGAGAGAGAGAGAGTTAACGGACTTTTTGTTTTTGCAAAGTTATTTTTTCTCTTATCTCCTTTATTATATTCAATAAGGAAAAATGGAATACTTTTCTTTTCAAGTTTGTTGCTTCTTTTTTTTCTATATTTTATTTCTATAGAATATCCATCAATCAATAGAATTTTTATTTACATACCAATTATTCTATCACCTTACTATTTATTATTTCTAAACAAGTTCAATTTGAAGTTTGTTTTTCTTTTAATAGCAGTCTTCTTAAGTTATACATCAATGGTTAATAGTTACCCTGATTTATATTTTCCTTTTGAGTTTTTCTGGGAAGATTCGTTTAAACAGGTTTATTAACTTCAGTTTTAAGTAATGAGTAAAAAAAAGTTATACCAAATTGTAGATAGTCAAAATCATGGTTCAGTTGGTAAAATAGCGGAATCTATAGGTGCTTCAGCTATAAGTCATGGTTGGGAAAGTATCATAGCTTTTGGAAGGTCGTATAATAAAAGTAGTTCTATTAGTTACAGAATAGGCAATAGATTTGATGTCTATAGGCACGTTATTGGAGCACGATTATTTGGAATTAATGGTTTGTGTTCTACCTCTGCTACAAAAAATCTAATTGTTAACATAAAGAACAATAGTCCTGATTTGATACATCTTCACAACTTACATGGTTATTTTTTGAATTATGAAATTTTATTTAATTTCTTGGCCGATTCGAAAATTCCTGTTGTTTGGACATTGCATGATTGCTGGTCGTTTACTGGTCATTGTGCTCACTTTGATTTTATTAACTGTAATAAATGGGAAAATGAATGCTTTTCATGTCCTCAGTTGGGGGATTATCCTAAAACATACATCGACAGATCAAGATTTCATTTTCTTAAGAAGAAGGGATTATATGATAAGATGGATAATAGATTAACAATTGTTTCAGTTTCAAAATGGATGGATTCGTTACTTAGCTATTCTATTCTTAGAAAATTTAATCATCTTCAAATATATTCAGGTATTGATTTGAATGTATTTAAGCCTAAGGTTGATTATAATGGATTCTATGATAAGTATCCACAGTACAGAAATAAACGACTTTTTTTATCTGTTTCTAGTCAATGGATTCAAAAGAAAGGTTTTTTTGATTTACTTTCTTTTTCCAAGTTATTAAAACCTGACGAGCTTTTAATTTTAATTGGACCATTATCTAAAATTGACTTTGAATTATCGGAAAATTTAGTGGTTATCAATTATATTGAAAGTTCTGAGCTTATTGAATATTATTCACATGCAGATGTATATTTAAATCTTAGTTATGAAGAATCATTTGGTCTCACATCGATTGAGGCTATGTCTTGTGGGACACCTGTTGTAGCTTACGATTCCACAGCATTAAAGGAGTCAATAGATTTCAACACGGGTATTAGTGTTCCCAAAGGTAATTTAATCGAAATTCGTGGGGCTATTGATTTGATTTTGTATCGTCGTAAAACTCATGATTATTTTAGCCATTGTATCAAAAGAGTGAAGGAATTATTTTGTAGACAGTCTAGTTCTGATTCCTACATAAATTTATTCGAATTAATTTTAAAAAATAACAGTAATGAAGTATCAGATTTGTAGTAAAACAGTAATGGACACCTCAGATCCTGGAATCAAATTTGATTCTAATGGTATTTGTGACCATGTACACGATTTTGAAAATATTACTTTCCAGAATTGGTATCCTAATGAAAATGGTTATAATATCCTTTTAAGGGATATTGAAAAAATTAAATCTCATGGTAAAGGAAAAGATTTTGATTGTATTCTTGGTCTAAGTGGGGGTGTTGATAGCTCATATTTATTGCATTTAGCGGTAAAAGTATTTGGATTAAGACCGTTGGTATTTCATGTTGACGGCGGCTGGAATTCTGAAATCGCAGTACATAATATTAATGTAATGATTGATAAGTTGAATCTTGATTTGTATACTGAAGTAATAAATTGGGAGGAAATGAAAGATTTTCAATTGACATTTTTGAAATCAGGCGTGCCTCATATAGATATTCCTCAAGATCATGCATTCATAGCAACACTATATAATTTTGCATATAAATATGATATTATATATATTCTTAATGGAGGTAATATTTCCACAGAATGTGTTCAATATCCAATTCAGTATTATTATTATGGAACGGATATGATACATATTAATGACTTAAGGAGAAAATTTGGAAAATCAGAAATGAAGACGTATCCTTTTAGTTCTGTTCTAAGACATAAATTTTATCTTAAATACATAAAAAAAATTAATGTTATTAAGCCCTTAAATTTTATGCCTTATGTTAAAAAAGAAGCATTGGAATTATTAATTCAAGAGTATGGATGGAAGCCCTATTCTCAAAAGCATTTTGAGTCTAGGTTTACACGTTTTTTCGAGGGATATTGGTTGCCTGAAAGATTTGGTTTTGATCCAAGAAGAGTTATGTTTTCCAGTTTGATTTTAACAAATCAAATGAGCAGAGAGGACGCTCTAGAGGAGTTAAGAAAGCCAGCATATGATCCAAATAATATAGATGATGAATTTAAGTATATCGCTACCAAATTAGATATATCTGTTGATGAATTGAAAAATTACTTTTATAGTCCCAAAAAATATTATTGGGACTATAAAAATTCTCAAACTCTTTTTAGAGTTGGCGCGAATATTTTAAGATTTATTGGTGCAGAAAGTGTAAAAAAGCGCTCTTTATGATAGGTATAGTAGATTACGGTTTAGGAAATATCAAAGCGTTTTTAAATGTTTATAATCGTTTAAACATACCTGCTAAGATTGTTATGAAGCCAAATGACTTGATTAATATTTCAAAAATAGTTCTCCCTGGCGTTGGCGCTTTTGATCATGCTATGGTTCAGTTAAATAAATCTGGATTAAGAGATGATCTTGAAAGATTGGTTTTTAAATATTCAATTCCTATTATTGGTATTTGTGTTGGCATGCAAATGTTAGCTGAAAACAGTGATGAAGGTGAATTACCGGGTTTAGGCTGGATTAAAGGTTGTGTTAAAAAGTTTGATGTTGATTTTATCCCTTATAAAACTAAATTACCCCATATGGGATGGAATACAATTAAAATTTTAAATAATAATGAATTATTCAATGGATTTAATTCCGATGAAAAATTTTATTTTTTGCATTCATTTTATTTTGACGCTTTAAATTCAAATAATGTTATCACTTCAACAACTTATGGCAAAGAATTTGCCAGTTCTGTAGTTAATAAAAATATTTATGGAGTACAGTTCCACCCTGAAAAAAGTCATATTAATGGCGTTAATTTATTAAAAAATTTTGCATCCATATGTTAAATCCACGAATTATACCGTGTCTATTAATTCATAATAATGGTTTAGTAAAAACAACAAAATTTTCTGAACCTAAATATGTAGGAGATCCAATTAATGCTGTCAAAATTTTTAATGAGAAAATGGTTGATGAATTAATCGTAGTGGATATAGACGCAACAAGAAATGGTTTTAAGCCTAATTTTAATTTAATTGAAAAATTAGCATATGAATGTCGAATGCCATTATGTTATGGAGGTGGGATAAAATCAGTTGAAGACGCAAAGAGAATTTTTGGTCTTGGGGTTGAAAAAATTGCAATTAGCTCTATTGCTGTTGAGAGACCTGAAATCATAAGAGAAATTTCTGAACTTGTTGGAAGTCAAAGTGTAGTTATAGTTTTAGACTTAAAAAAGAGATTATTTGGAGGATATGACATATTTACAAATAATGGATTAATTAAATCAAAGCGAGAGTTATTTGATTTCTTAGATGTTATACAAAAATTAGGTGCAGGAGAGTTGGTAATAAATTCAATAGATAATGATGGCTTGATGAAAGGTTATGATAATAAATTGATTAATTCTGTTAGGGGAAAGATTGATATTCCTTTAACCGTTATGGGGGGGGCATCTTCCTTAGAAGATTTTGGAAATGTTATTGAGGAGCATGGAATTATTGGATTAGCTGCTGGTAGTTTTTTTGTCTTTAAGGGTAAATATAAAGCGGTGTTAATCAGCTATCCTTCAGTGGAGGAGAAGTCTAATTTAATTTCAAAATATTTTATTCCAAATTGGGATGTTAAATAATATAAATCAATGATAAAAAGTAAAAATTTATTAATTACGGGAGGAACTGGTTCTTTTGGGAATGCAGTATTAAATCGTTTTTTAGACACCGATGCATTCAATGAAATCAGAATTTTCAGCAGAGATGAAAAAAAACAAGATGATTTAAGAAAAAGGGTTAATAATAATAAAGTTAAGTTTTATATAGGTGATGTTCGAGATCGGGATAGTTTATTCCCTGCAATAAATGGAGTTGATTATATTTTTCATGCAGCAGCTTTGAAACAAGTGCCATCGTGTGAGTTTTTCCCTTTAGAAGCTGTTAAAACAAATATTTTTGGTACAGAAAACGTATTAACTGTTGCTCAGCAATTTGATGTAAAAAGAGTTGTTGTGTTAAGTACTGATAAAGCAGCTTATCCTATAAATGCAATGGGAATGTCTAAAGCATTAATGGAAAAAGTAATGGTTGCGAAATCAAGAATTTTAGATAATAAAAAAACTATATTTTGCGGGACAAGGTATGGTAACGTTATGGCTTCAAGAGGCTCAGTAATTCCATTGTTTATTGATCAAATTAAAGAAAATAAGCCTTTAACTATCACTGATCCTAACATGACTCGATTCATGATGACTTTAGAAGATGCCGTTGATCTAGTAATTTATGCTTTTGAAAATGCAGGTCAAGGAGATCTTTTTGTTCAGAAAGCACCATCTGCTACTGTAGGGACGTTAGCTAATGCATTAATTGAATTGTATAATTCGAAAAGTGAAATCAGGGTAATTGGGACTCGTCATGGTGAGAAATTATATGAAACGTTAGTTAATAGAGAAGATATGATTAAAGCTCAGGATTTAGGAGATTATTACAGAATTCCAGCCGATAATCGTGATTTGAATTATGAACAGTACTTTTCCGAAGGTACGCCTGAACTATCAAACCTTGAAGAATACCACTCTCATAATACTGCAATTTTAGATGTAGAAGAAATGAAACAGTTATTATTAAAACTTCCAATCATTCGGAAAGATATTTTAGGAGAAGTTGATGCTATCCAATATCCATATTAAATATGATTAAAGTTGGTGTAACAGGTTCAAATGGTTTTGTAGGATGGCATTTATGCCGCACCTTAGAACTAGATATTAGTAAATTTGAATTAATTGAATTCAAAAGAGATTGGTTTAATGAAGACATAAATCTTGATTCTTTTGTTTTAAAATGTGATATAATTGTTCATTTAGCGGGACTTAATCGTCATAGTGAAGAAAGTACAATATTTAACACAAATATAGGCTTGGCTGAAAAATTAGTGGATTCTTTTAAAAGGACAGGCTATAAGGGTCAGCTTATATTTTCTTCATCAATACAGGAGGAAAGAAATAACATATTTGGAAATTCTAAAAAAGAAGCAAGAGAATTGTTTTCTAGATGGTCAAATGAATCAGAAGGAGTTTTTCTTGGATTAATTATTCCAAATGTTTTTGGTCCTTTTGGTGTTCCATTTTATAATTCGGTTATATCTACATTTTGTCATCAATTAGTCAATAATGAATCTCCAAAGATTGAAAACGATGCAATGCTTAACCTTATATACGTAGACGATCTAGTTAAAAAAATTCTTGTGGAATTCAATACTGAAACTAATGCAAACTTTACTGTATGTCATAGTGATTCATATAAGGTTTCTGACATACTTGATTTATTATATAATTTTAAAAATAAGTATTTTGAAAACGGACAAATTCCAGGGTTTAATAGTCAATTTGAATTAAATCTATTTAATACTTTCAGATCTTATCTTGATTTGAATAGTCACTTTCCAATTAGGTATAAAAACAACATTGATGAAAGAGGAAATTTTGTAGAAATAATAAGATTAGAAACTGGTGGTCAGGTTTCATTTTCTACTACAAAAAATGAAGTAACTAGAGGGAATCATTTCCACACAAGAAAAATAGAAAGGTTTTCGGTAATAAAAGGGAAAGCTTTGATCCAATTAAGAAAAATTGGAACAACTGAAGTAATTAATTATTATTTGTCTGGCGAGGAGCCTGCGTATGTAGATATGCCCATTTGGTATACACACAATATTAAAAATATAGGAGAAGAAGAATTGTATACAATGTTTTGGATCAATGAATTTTATGATGCAAATGATCCTGATACATACTTTGAAAAAGTATAAATAAATAAACAATGAATCAGCGCTTAAAAGTAATGACAGTAGTAGGCACTAGACCAGAAATTATTCGATTAGCAAGGGTAATGAGTGCCTTAGATATTTCAACAGCAGTTGAGCATATTATTGTTCATACAGGGCAAAATTATGATTATGAATTAAATCAAATATTTTTTGATGATTTACAAATTCGTAAGCCAGATTATTTTTTAAATGCAGCCGCATCAACTGCTACCGAAACGATTGGTAAAATTCTCATAAATATAGACCCTCTATTAGAAGTAATAAAGCCCGATGCATTTTTAGTTTTAGGAGATACGAATAGTTGTTTGTGCGCAATTCCTGCAAAAAAAAGGCATATACCGATCTTTCATATGGAAGCAGGTAATCGTTGTTTTGATCAGCGTGTTCCTGAAGAAACAAATCGTAAGATAGTTGATCATATTTCTGATATAAATTTGACATATAGTGATATAGCAAGAGAATATTTATTACGAGAAGGCTTACCTGCAGATAGAATAATCAAAACTGGTTCTCCAATGTTTGAAGTTCTGCATCATTATTTGCCTTCAATTAAATCCTCAAATATTTTAGAGCGTTTGCAGTTAGAACGCAACAAATATTTTGTTGTATCGGCACATAGAGAAGAGAATATAAGTAGTGAATCGAATTTTGCTGGTTTAGTTTCTAGTCTAAACTTAATAGCAGAAAAATATGATTTACCCATAATAGTTAGCACTCACCCGCGAACTAGAAAAATGATAGATGCAAAAGGTATTGTTTTACACAAAAACATTCAGTTATTAAAGCCTTTAGGTTTTAATGATTACAATGCATTACAGTTAGATTCTAAAGCAGTTTTATCTGATAGTGGAACAATTTCTGAGGAATCATCAATTTTGAATTTCCCTGCATTAAATATTAGACAAGCACATGAACGACCTGAAGCCATGGAAGAAGCTTCTGTTATGATGGTTGGCCTAAACCCTGAAAGAATATTACAAGGACTAATTCAACTTGAATCACAAAAAAGCGGAGATGAAAGATCCTTCAGAAATGTGGCAGATTATTCTATGCCTAATGTTTCAGGAAAGGTGGTTAGAATAATTATTAGTTATGTTGATTACATTAAAAGAGTTGTTTGGTCTGAATAATGAAAATTCTTTTTTTAACATTAGCCAGAATTGACTCTATTGAAGTTCAAGGGATCTATCCTGATTTATTAAGAAAATTTAGAGACAGTGGTCATGAAGTGACTATTGTTAGCCCAGCTGAAAGGAAGTATGGGAATAAAACTAAATATTTTCAAGAAGGCGGAGTAAGAATGTTAAATGTTTGGACTACAAACATTCAAAAAACCAATATAATTGAAAAGGGGATTACTACTATTTTTCTAGAATTTTATTATTACAAAGCAATAAAGAAATATATAAATTATAAGGATATTGATTTGATTCTTTATTCAACACCACCAATAACTTTTACTTATCTAATAAAACAATTAAAAAAGGCTTCTAATGCCAAAACATATTTACTTTTAAAAGATATATTTCCTCAAAATGCTGTTGATCTAGGTTTATTGAAGTTAGGAGGAATACTTTACAAATATTTTAGAAAAAAGGAAAAAACACTTTACAGTATATCTGATCATATTGGATGCATGTCACCGGCTAACTTCAATTATGTTTTAGATAAAAATCCTGAGATTGATAGGAACAAGTTGGAAGTAAACCCTAATTCGATTGATGTAAAAGAGAATGTATTAAAGTTTGATTCTGATTTATACAATAAATATAAGATCCCTAAAAATAAGGTAATATTCATTTTTGGAGGGAACTTAGGAATTCCACAAGGTATAGATTATTTAAAAGCCAATATTGAATATTGTAAATCTATTAAAGATGCTTTCTTTCTTATTATTGGAGATGGAACAGAATATAATAAATTAAGAAATTGGATTCGAACTTCAGAAATACCTAATGTGTTACTTATAAAAGAATTGCCTAAATCTGAATATGATGATATTATAAAGTTGTCACATGTTGGATTAATTTTCCTGAATCCACTTTTTACTATTCCAAATTTCCCTTCTCGTATTTTAACTTATATGCAAAATCGCTTGCCAGTTATCTGCGCTACAGATTCAGTCACAGATATAGGTGAGATTGCCGTTAAAAATAACTTTGGATATGAATGCTTGACATCTGATTTTGAATCTTTTTTTGATTGTGTAATAAAACTATTGAATAGTGATTTAAGAGTATTTATGGGTAATAATGGATTTGAGTTTTTGAAGAATGAGTATAGTGTAGATCATTCATACAATAAAATAGTAGAAAAATATTAATACAAAGTGAATAATATTTTAATAACATCTGCCGGAAGAAGAGTTGGTTTAGTTCGATCTTTTCAGACAGAATTAAAGAAGAAATTCCCCACTTCTAAAGTATATACTGCTGAAGCAAATCCACAGTGGTCATCAGCTTGTAGAATTTCTGACGGATACTTCACAATACCAAGAGTTGATAATGAAAATTATATCAATTCAATATTAGGCTTGTGTAAGCAGAATGAAATTAAAATAGTTATACCTACAATAGATACCGAATTACTAGTATTGTCTAGTGCGAAAAATCTTTTCTCATTAAATAATATTGAGATTATTGTTTCAGATTTTGATTTTATTTCAAAGTGTAGAGATAAGCGTTTAACTAATTTATTATTTAATGAACTAAGTATTAATGTTCCTCGTGCAATAAATAAAGAAAATCCATCATTCCCTTTATTTATAAAACCATATGATGGCAGTCTAAGTAAAGATATATTTCTCATAAAGCATAAAGAGGAGCTAACGGATTCTTTATTGAATAATCCTAAGTTAATGTACATGGAGTATATTAACCCGAATGATTTTGATGAATTTACAATTGATGCTTATTATGATAAGCATAGTGATTTAAAATGCCTTGTTCCTAGGCGTAGAATTGAGGTTCGTGGAGGAGAAATAAGTAAAGGAAGAACGGAGAAGCTTGATTTTTATGAAATACTTAAGAATAGGTTAAATTTTATAAAAGGAGCAAATGGTTGTTTAACTATTCAGGTTTTTATAGGAAAAGTGACTGGCGAGATAATTGGGATTGAAATAAATCCACGTTTTGGTGGAGGATTCCCTTTATCATATGCTTCTGGAGCTAATTATCCGGGATATATAATTCAAGAATATATCATGAATGAAACGATTGATTTTAATGATAATTGGATAGAGAATCGGGTGATGTTAAGATTTGATTCTGAAGTAATTTTAGATCAAGATGATTTTACCTACTAGTAAAATATTTGTTTTTGATTTAGATGATACTTTATATTCAGAACGAGATTTTGAAAAATCAGGTATTGAATATGTTTACAATTATTTTGAAATTAAAAATATTTCTCTTGACTCAATTTTAAACAACAGAAAAAATTGGATTGACCAAATCATTAATGTTACTAATAAAGAAATTACCATTCAAATGGTATTAGATCTTTATCGATGCCATCTTCCTTCAATCGAATTATATAAGGACTCTAAAGTTTTTTTAGACATGCTGCTTTCTAATGGATACGAGATGTCTCTTATTACGGATGGTAGATCAATAACACAAAGGAATAAATTAAAAGCATTAGGAATTGAGTCGTACTTTAAAAATATAGTTATTTCGGAGGAAGTGAATTCTGAAAAACCATCTGAATATAACTTTAACTTAGTAATGAATAAATGTCCAGAAAACTATATTTATATAGCCGACAATCCCCAAAAAGATTTTATTACACCAAACAAGTTGGGTTGGTCTTCCATTTGTGTTTTGGATAGAGGCCAGAATATTCACGTTCAAAATTTTGATCTACCCAAGGATTTTTTGCCTCAATTCTTTATAAATTCTTTTCAAGAAATAATACTCAGAAATGAAAACTAAAATTTGGCTTTCTTCCCCTCATATAGGCAATAATGAATTACAGTATGTAAATGAAGCGTTTGAAAGCAATTGGATTGCTCCTCTAGGTCCTCATGTAAATGCTTTTGAAGTAGGTCTTCAAGTTCAAACGAAAACTCACCATGCAGCAGCATTGTCATCTGGGACTTCTGCAATTCATTTAGCTTTAATTTTATTGGGTGTTAAGTCAGGCGACACTGTATTTTGTCAATCAATTACTTTTTCAGCCTCTGCCAATCCAATTGCATATCAAGGTGCTAATCCTGTCTTTATAGACTCAGAGTCTGAAACGTGGAATATGGACCCGCAATTGTTGAAAACGGCACTTTTGGAAGCAAACGGAAAGGGGCAGTTACCTAAAGCAATTATTCCAGTACATTTATATGGAATGCCAGCTAAAATGGATGAAATAATTTCAGTTGCAAAAGAATTCAATGTTCCTGTTATTGAAGATGCAGCAGAAGCTTTAGGGTCTAATATCAATAATAAACCCTGTGGCAGTTATGGGGAATTTGGTGTACTAAGTTTTAATGGGAATAAAATTATCACTACTTCAGGAGGAGGTGCGTTGCTATCTAATAATGCAGAAATGATTGAACAAGCTCGTTTTTTAGCTACTCAAGCTAGAGATTCAGCCCCGCATTACCAGCATTCACATATTGGGTATAATTATCGAATGTCAAACGTATTAGCGGGGATTGGAAGAGGTCAATTAGAAGTATTAAACGATCGTGTTGAAGCAAGAAGGTCAAATTACTATCGATATGTTTCCTATTTTTCTCGTCTGAATGAAAATGGGTTTAATATTAAATTTCAAGAGGAACCTGATGGTTATTTTTCTAATCGCTGGTTAACAAGTATTCTTATTGATCCTAAACTTAACAATGGTTTGACAAGAGAAATAATCAGATTAACATTAGACGAAGAAAATATCGAATCTAGGCCACTTTGGAAGCCTATGCATCAACAACCTATATTCGCAAATTGTAAAAGCTATATTAATGGTGTCTCAGATAAGTTGTTTGAGGAAGGTTTGTGTCTGCCAAGTGGCTCTAACCTAACAGATGATGAGTTTAATCGAATCTTTGAAAGTTTAGATCATATTTTTGCTAAATATCAAAAGAGTTAATGTACAAGATTTATTTTAAAAGGATTCTAGACTTTATTGCAGCATTAATTTTGTTGTTGATATTTTCTCCTGTCATTATAATTTGTTTCATCTTGCTTATAATTGTTAACAAGGGGGATGCTTTGTTTTTTCAAGTGAGACCAGGTTTTCAAAGTGTACCATTTACAATATTAAAGTTTAAAACGATGCATGATGGGAAAGATAATAATGGTACACTTTTACCAGATGAAGTTAGGCTAACTAAAATAGGTAAAGTGGTTAGGGCCTTATCAATCGATGAATTACTTCAATTGATAAATGTTTTAAAGGGAGATATGAGTTTAGTTGGCCC
>JACCDI010616423.1_pt1 | contig 21955 bp, 25 predicted proteins | sample 7442791 | NCBI WGS metagenome assembly JACCDI01 (sample SAMN15323434, study PRJNA562643) | freshwater metagenome | isolation source: river surface water | place: USA:Blue River Watershed | collected 2017-08-15
ATAGATTTGAGTAGATCTCCGATCATGTGTGTGTTCAATTTAGCGAACCTCAAAATTAATGAATTCTATGGATTTTAGCGGCAAATAAATCGTATTTCAGCTATCTTTGTGGCATGCATGAATTAATAGTAATCCTCGATTTTGGTTCTCAATATACCCAACTGATTGCCAGAAGAATCCGCGAACTCAACGTTTATTGTGAAATCCATCCCTGGAACAAAATCCCCGAAATCGGGAGCAACGTCAAGGGTGTCATTCTCTCCGGTAGCCCGTTTTCGGTCCGCGACCCGCAAGCGCCACGTCCAGATCTATCTGCAATCAAAGGAAAACTTCCGCTTTTAGGTGTGTGTTTTGGTGCCCAGTACCTCTCGCATCATTTTGGCGGAGAAGTATTGCCTTCTAACACCCGAGAATATGGCCGAGCACACCTCAGTTTCCTCGACAACACCAACGTCCTGACCAAAGGCATGACGCAGGGCTCGCAGGTCTGGATGTCTCATGGCGATACCATCAAAAAAATTCCATCCAATTACCAAATCATTTGCTCTACCCACGACGTAGAAGTTGCGGGCTATGCCATCGAAGGCGAGCAAACGTTTGGCATTCAATTTCACCCAGAAGTATACCACTCCACTGAGGGCAAAACACTTTTACAGAACTTCATCGTCGATGTGTGCCACTGCGCCTGCGACTGGACCCCCGACTCCTTCATTGAAGAAACCACAGCGCGCCTGCAAGCGCAGCTAGGTCAAGACAAAGTGATTCTCGGCTTGTCTGGCGGTGTAGATTCATCAGTTGCAGCGGTGCTTTTGCACAAAGCAATTGGCCCAAATTTGCACTGTATTTTCGTGGACAACGGCTTGTTGCGCAAGAACGAATTTGAAGAGGTGTTGGCTTCTTATCAAGGCATGGGCCTCAACGTGAAAGGCGTCGATGCTTCTGCGCGTTTTTACGCTGCTTTGGCCGGTCTTACCGATCCAGAACTCAAAAGAAAAGCAATTGGCAAAGTATTTGTCGATGTTTTCGATGAAGAATCCAAATTGGTCGAGAACGCCAAATGGCTTGGTCAAGGCACTATCTACCCAGATGTAATCGAATCTGTTTCCGCCACCGGTGGCCCTTCTCAGACTATTAAATCTCATCACAACGTTGGCGGTTTGCCCGACTACATGAAATTACAAGTAGTTGAGCCACTGCGTTTGCTTTTCAAAGATGAAGTCCGTCGCATTGGCCGTTCTTTGCAAATAGACGAACGCATCCTAGGGCGCCATCCCTTCCCAGGGCCTGGTTTAGGTATCCGTATTCTTGGCGAAGTAACTGCCGATAAAGTGCGCATCTTACAAGAAGTCGACGCTATTTTCATTAATGGCCTCAAAGAAGACGGCCTCTACAACGATGTTTGGCAAGCAGGCGCCATTTTTCTGCCGATCCAATCCGTTGGTGTCATGGGCGACGAACGCACCTACGAAAACGCAGTCGCTTTAAGAGCTGTCACCTCCACCGACGGCATGACCGCCGATTGGTGTCATTTGCCTTATGAGTTCTTGGCCAAAATCTCGAACCGCATCATCAATCAAGTGCGCGGCATTAATCGCGTCACCTACGACATCAGCTCCAAGCCACCTGCCACCATTGAATGGGAATAACATGAAGTTTTTAGCACCTTTCCTCTTTTTATTTTTCTCGGCACTTATGGTCAGGGCTCAGTCTTTGCCAATCGTAGAAAAGGAAGGTCAAAAATTTTACCGTTACACACTTCAAGAGGGGCAAACGCTCAGTCAGATAGCAGCACTTACCAAGCAAGATGTCGATCAACTTTTAGCCCTGAATCCAGGTCTTGAAAGAGGCATTGAGGAAGGTGCTAGCCTCATTTTTCCGGTACAACGAGGCATACTCAGTCACAAAGTGCAGCCCGATCAAACGCTTTATGCCATTTCTCGGCTATATGAAGTTTCAATTGATTCGCTCTATGCCTATAATCCGAGTGCGAAAGCGGGTCTCAAAGTGGGTCAGGTTGTACGCATCCCAAACGCGATTTTACCCTTCAATACCAACCAGCCCGCAACAGTAGGGTCCAATCCGGCAACACACACGCTTGAATTTAAACTCACCGACAAAGTCATCAAACACACCGTCTTAGAAAAGGAAAATCTGTATGCCATTTCAAAGCGTTATATGGTGTCTGTCGATACCTTAATTGCACTCAATCACTTGAGTTCTTCGCGCGTGAGTCCTGGGCAGCAAATTCTTGTTCCGATCAGAGAAAGTAAAAATTCAGAGGTTCCTGTTCAAGTTGTTCCAGCACCTATCAAATTACAAGCACCAGAAACTTCTGTTTTTCCGGTTCCCCAAAAGGCGCATTACAACATAGCGGTGTTTCTGCCCTTTCAGCTCGATTCAACTGCCAATAACAATCGTTTTGTAGCAGCAGCAGCACTAGATTACTACATGGGGATGAAAATGGCTTTAGACAGCCTTAAGTTGCTCGGTTTTTCTGCCGACATCCATGTCTTCGACGACAACGCGACGTCCCCGAGTTTAGAAAACATTCTTCGAGGCCCCGAAATGCAAAGCATGGACCTTATCTTTTCTCCTCTTCAAGAAAAACAGGCAAGAGTGGTTGCTGCTTTCGCAAAAGAAAATGACATTCCAATGGTGTTCCCGGTTCAAATGCCCTCATCGCTATTAGAATTGTCCCCGAAATTCATGGCCTACACTACGCCAGACGCTGCACTTGTAGAAAGCTTGGCAAGCTACTTACATCAAAATTATCAAGGAGCAACCATCGTACTCATCGGCAGCCCCATTCTTGCCGATCAAATTCTAGAACAAAAGTTCAAGGCGGCTTTTGCTGCGGTGCCCACTTCTCAATCAAAATTGAAGCTCCAAGATGCAACTTGGTCAAATTACCAAAAATTCAAATCAATTGGCGGGCCGCAACTCATCGTTAGTTTTAGTTCTGACAGAGCAAAAGTTGTCGGTTTACTCAAATCAGCAGCGCTCGATAGCAACTTACAAGTGGTGGGTCATAAAGATTGGCTCGACTACAAGGAGCTCGACCAACCAGAGGTGCGCAATCAAGCCTTTCTTGTCGCGCTTCCGAGTTATTTCAATTACCACGAGCGTCAAATCATTCCTTTTCACAAAGCATACCGCAAGCGCTACAACGCTGACCTCAGTAAAATGTCTTGTTTAGGTTATGACCTCACGCTTCATTTAGGCAAACAACTACTCGGCCAAAGCCAACCTAAACAAGGCCTAATCAGTAACATGAACCTAAGAAAGAGTTCGAATGGTTTATTTATCGAAAATGGCGCGGCGGTAGTCGTCCCTTACAAAAATGCCCAATTGTTAGCACCTACCAATGAATAAAACAGAAATTGCTGCGCGTTTTCGCGAACTTCAATTACATATTTGTCAAGCACTCGAACAACTCGATGGTCAGGCTGCTTTTACCGAAGACACCTGGGAACGCGAAGATGGTGGAGGCGGGCATACACGAACCTTACAAGGTGGCCACATCCTTGAAAAGGCTGGCGTTGCATTTAGTGCTGTTCATGGCCCCGTAACCGAAGCCATGAAAAAACAACTAGGTCATGAGGGCGAGGCTTTTTTTGCCACAGGCGTTTCTATCGTGCTGCATCCGCGACATCCGCGACATCCGATCATGCACATGAACGTTCGCTATTTTGAACTCGAAGACCAAGCCTATTGGTTTGGAGGTGGTATAGACCTTACGCCACATTTCGTAGATTTAGATCTGGCTAAAATGTTTCATCATTCCTTGAAACAGCTCTCTGATCAATACAACCCCGATTTTTACCCAAAATTTAAAGACTGGGCAGATCACTATTTCTTTCTGCCTCACAGAGGCGAATCTAGAGGGGTTGGCGGCATCTTTTTTGACCAGCTCAATGAATCTTGTGGTCTTTCCAAAGCGCAAATTTTTAATTATTGTCAAGATTTAGGTCGTCTTTTTCCTGTCGTATATACCGATCAGGTCAAAGGTGTAAGCACTTCGGCCCCAACAGAAGCTGAGCTCCAATGGCAAGCACTCAGACGCGGACGCTATGTAGAATTCAATTTGCTCCATGACCGCGGAACTAAATTTGGCATTTATTCTGGTGGCCGAACCGAGTCTATTTTAATGAGTATGCCGCCAATGGCCAATTGGGTCTACAACCAAGAACCAAGCCCAGATTCCGAAGAACAAAAAACCCTGAGTTTCCTCAGGGCTTTCCACGATTTTGGTTAGTTCTTTATTGTTTGGTCAAGGTAAGGTAGTCGGTTCCACCGCCACCACCAGACACATCCATGAGTTTGATTTCTGTTTCGGTATAAGAAATGATATCCCAGTCGTCGGATAAATCATCGAGCTTGTTACTCACCGCAAAATTGATATTGAAATCGAGGTCGTCTAGGCTATCGTCGTCGTCATTGCTATTTGAATCTGTAATAGACCAACTTCCGGAATAGGGTGTAGAACTACTGCTCAATAAATCGGTAGCATTGAGAACGCCGTCTTCTTTAAAATTCAAACGAAAGGATGCGAAATCTAATGTTTCGTCGTCGCCATCGTCGATATAGCTACTCACGATCCAAGTTCCATCGGTAGAAATTTTCGTGAGTTCTTTTTGATTTTTTTCAATTTTGCTACAAGCACCAACTAATGCCAGTAAACTTAAGGAAAAGAGGGTATGTTTCATTGTGTCTATTTTTTTTTTCAAAATTAGGCAATTTTTATGCCAAAAAAATTAATTTCGACCCATGCTTCGTATACATGGTATTCAACACATTGGTGTGGCAGTTTCAGATATGAACCGCACCTTGCCGCTTTATCGCAAATGGTTTGGAATGAACATTCCATTCTTTGATAGTGTCCAAGAAGCACCGCTCATGCGCGTTTTTACACGCAACCAAACCATCGCTAAACGCGCGAGTATGGTCATGAGCCTCCGCGGCGGCAGTGCCGTGGAGGTCATTGAAGCGACCTCATTTAAAGCAGCGCCTCTGCCAACTGATTTTATGCTAGGCGATATCGGCATTTTTGCTCTTCACATGCGCATGTCTGATCCAGAGGCGGCTATTCGAAAATTTTCCGAATCGGAACTCAAGTCAGCGCTATGCAAAGACCCCATTGGTGCGGGGCGTTTTTTAATCCAAGATCCCGATCAAAATTATTTTGTGGCTACGGAAGATGCGCAGGTGTATGATACCACACAGACCGTGCTAGGTGGAGTTGGAGGGCTCAGTATTGGCGTTTCAGATATCGCCGCAGCTATTCATTTTTATGCGCTGCTTGGTTTTGATCATATTCTGTACAAAGGTTCGGGCGTTTACGACGACCTCAAAGGTTTTCCTGGAGGCAATCAAGAAGTGGAGCGCGTTATCTTAGGCACAAAAGAACCAGCAAGAGGCCCGTTTGGAGCTGTGATTGGTTCCTCCAAAATCGAATTAATTTGTAGCCACAAGCGCCCAGTTCAAAAAATCTTTCGCGGTCGTATTTGGGGCGATATCGGATTTGTTCATTTAGGCCTCGACGTTTTTGATATGGCAGGTTTGCAAAGTGAACTCAAGGCCAATGCCATCGATATCCATTGCGATAGCAATGAAGCGTTGTCTATGGGTAAAACCAAGGTTCACTGCGCATATATCTGCGACCCCGATGGCATCCTGATCGAATTAATCGAAGTTTATAAAATTCCGTTACTTGAAAAATGGGGTATTTTTCTCAATGTACACGGGAAACGGGCAGGCAAACACCTCCCTAAGTGGCTGATCCGTTTGTTGCGCTTTGCAAGGATAAAAGATTAATCCCGCAATAATTCTGCGGTTTAATTATCTTTACATATGCTGCAGCTCAAAGCACAAAGTCAACGCATTCAGTTGATCCTCGATTTTTTAAAAGAACAAGCGTTCATGCGTGCTTCTTTTGTGCAAATTCATGAGCACCTCAATTTGCTACTACCTCAACTAGGGCTCAAGCCAATTTCTAGAAGATCACTCGAAGCAGACTTACAAGTATTGAAGTCCGGCTCTACAGAAAAGCTATTACATGTTCGGGTATCAAAAAAACACTATTATCAGTTAATTGCCGAGCCCCAGAGCGCTGTCTCAGAGGCTTTACAAGTTGGCATGCTTCAACAACTTGCCCAGCAATTAGGCGCGCAATTTCAGGAGCCTAATTTAAAGTTACAAGATAAATTAGTGTTTAGTTTTTCAGCGCTCAACGACGAAGGTCAATCGCTACAATTGGCAGCAACATGTTTACAAGCCATTGAACAACAATATTTAGTTCAGTTTTTGTATCAATCTGCTTTTGGTACTTATAAATCGAGGTTGCAAGTGGTGGCGCCTTTACAAGTGCGTTTTTACGAGGGCCGTTTTTACTTGATTGCCTGCGAATGGTCTGAACGCCAGAAAGCACCCAAAGCGCAAATCAAGGTGTTTGCCTTTGATTTGATTGAAAATCATGTAGTTGTTCCTGCGCTTGCAGAACGTGAAGATGGGGCAGAGGGCGAGTTGCAATTCTTTTCGTGGCCACGCCTGGCTCAAGATGTGGAGCTCAAGACTTACTTCAAACATTGTTTGGGTATTGCGCGCTTTAAAGAAAGTATTCCCGAACTGATCCGGCTCAAATTTACAGACTGGGCTATTTCTTATGTAAAAGCCCGACGTTTGCATGCTTCACAACGCATTGTTGTTGATCAGCCCAATTATATAGTCGTCGAATTATATATTTACCGCACTTATGAACTTTCTATGTTGTTGTCTAGGTTCAGAGACTACGGCACTGAGGTTCGTTAAACTAAAGACATCATGATTGTAGAAGTTTGGTCAGATATCGCTTGTCCGTTTTGTTACTTAGGGCTAACAAAACTTCAAAAAGCGATTGATAATTTAAAGCTCCAAGAGGAGGTTCAAATTGAGTTGCGCACCTTTTTACTCAATCCGGGTCTCCAAACAGACTTGCACAAATCTATTACTGAATATCTCCACGAGCACAAGCAAATTCCGATGGAAAGGATCGAGCAAATGAATGCCCAAATTGCAGTTCAGGGTCAGGCACTGGGCCTCGATTTCCAAATGCAAAAGATAAAAGTGTCCAACACGATAAAAGCACATCTCTTGTTACATGAAGCCCACGAACAGGGTCTGCAATGGCAAGCTAAAATGCGTTTATTGAAAGCTTACTTCTCGGAAGGAAAAAACATAGATGATGTCCATGTTCTACAAGAATTAGCTCAAGAAATTGGGCTTAAAACCGACCACCTCGATCTCGCTATTCTCGGCGGTAAGCACAGCCGCGCCTTTACCCATGATCTGCAAGAAGCCCAAGATCTCGGCCTGCGCGGCGTACCTTATTTCCTTTTTGATCGCAAATACGCCATCCACGGCGCTAGGGAAGTGGAGGCTTTTGAACGTGCGTTGGGAAAATCCTAAAACCCATTTAAAGTCTGATACGCTTTTTTGTAGCGGCGTTTTTTGAGGTTGTAGGGCATGTTGCGAACGGCTCTGCGACACACTTTTCTTTGCATGTTTTCTTTGATAGAGCCTAATTGCCCGCGGTTTACTTGCTGTGAATCCCAGATTTGTTTGCCGGTTTTGACATCGTATAATATCAAATTTAGTTCGACAATATTGGTGATGGGTGTCATGTTCGTATTGACCGAATTGATGGCCATTGCGGCTGCCTCACTAATTGGTTCTATGACATTGATTCGGCCATAAATAATGGCGTCTACATGGAGCAAACTACAGAGCGCATTGTTGTTGAGGTTGGTTTCTGGATAACCGGCGCCGTGCAAGAGGGAATTGACTTCGTCTGGAGCCATTACCTCTGCAACTAGACTACCATTTCTGCTGTAGAATTCGAGGTAACGGTAAATGCGTTGTTGGGTTTCCTCGCTCTTGAGGCGATTGAGTTCGAGGTGTTTTTCTTGGGTCATCCAGATTTTGCGTTCAACGCTCGCTTGAATAGGGATGACAGCTATGCGGGTATGTGCTTGCGTGAGTTCTACCACGTTTTGTGCTTCTTGCACCGAAACGCAAGCAAACAAGACACTGGAGATACTGAGCAGAATGATGATCAATTTCATGGTTCAATTTTTTTTGGTCTTGCATACGAAAATCGTTCCAAAAGTTGCGGTAGTGCGTAGCCGTCAAGACCATTGATAGCGACTACTTTGCCTTTGTCGAGTTGCAGCCAGTTGTCTGGGGTCAGGAGCTCCTCTTCATAGAAAATGGCTTCTATTGAAGCAATAACGTGGATGCAGCCGTTTTCTTTGATGAGGTATTCGCTCACATATTTGCACAGTAATTTGACAGGACTTCCTTTGACAAACGGAACGGGGCAACCGCCATGGTAAACCGCTTGGAGGTCCGTGACATCGAATTCACTCGTTTCTAAGGGGTAATTGGCTGAGGTATGGTGGGCGTCGGCAATTTGTTCGGCACTGATGTGATTGACAGAAAAATAGCCGTATGCTTTGATGTTTTGATAGGTATGGCGCGGAACGGTTGTTGGTCTTAAGATAAAGCCAATTAGCGCAGGGTCACTGCCGAGGTGAGTGACGCTAGAAAACACCGCTACGTTTGTTTGGCCTTCATTGGAGATCGTGGCAATGAGGTTTGCTGATTTATAGCCAGTGCAGCTATTGATGAGGTTGAGGCGCTCAATGCGGCCCATTTTTTCGATTTCGGAGCGGTCTATACGGATCAAAGACATAAGTTGTTTTTATCTACAACAAGTACATTCTAGAATGGTTTGAAATTAGGAATTAAAAAGGAAATAGTCATAGTGGCCGGCAATTTCGCACGAAATCTTGCAAGTCAAACATTCTTTTTTGTAAGGTAATTGCGCCTTTGGAGACGGAGCTTTGCAGTTCATATTCATTAAAATTTCAAACATGAAAAGAAAAATTACAATGCTCACTACCGGACTGCTGTTGTGGTACGGTAACGCCCAGGCGCAGTTTTCCTGTTCCAGTGACCCCAATGGTTTTGTGGCGAGTAAAAATGTGGGGTCGACGAGCAGCTATCAACTCAAGAGTGGATTTGAAGAGCGCGCTGCCCAAACCTATAAATTTAACGGATCGGGAAAAGTACAAAGTGTTCGGGTCTATGGTACGCATCAAACGCCCTATTTTTCGGGAGTCCCGCTGAAGGTTAGTGTTACGAATGTCGATGCCAGTGGTAAGCCCACCACCACAATTGCAAGCATGCAGCATGTTTGGTGGTCGTATCCGGATAACAACAACGGCTATATCCAGCTGAACTTTCCGGGAGGCGTCAGTGTCAGTAATGACTTTGCCCTCACCGTTGAGTTACTCAATGCGCCTCCTTTTGGTACCACTTTCAACCTCAAGTATACCGGTAACGGAGAGGGCTTGGGCCAAGACTTGGCCTCACTTTCGGGTACTTCTACCGGCAACAACTGGACGAGTGCGATGAGTAGTTTTGCCAGTAATGGTGATTTTTACATTATCCCTACGATGTCAAATAACAATGCGCCTTCTTTTGAGTTGGCTAGTGAGTGTTTGGCTGTAAACGGAAGTGTTGCGCTTATCAATACAAGTACAATGACAACAGACAGTATGTTCAATAAAATTGGCGCCACCAATTATGCAGGTCCGAATTTTATTTATACCTGGGATTTTGGCGATGGATCTGCACTTTCACATGTAGCAAACCCAAACCACGCATTTGCAGTTGGCGGTTCGTATACCATTAGCCTTACTACAAAAATAGAAGGTTGGGCAAACATCTGTTCACAGACTTTTACCAAGCAAGTTTCAGTTGGGCTCAGTGCAGCTGCATCGGCAGTAACAAACGTGAGTTGCAATGGCGCTGCAAATGGCTCTGTTCTTGCTCTTGCGCAGTTTGGTGCAAGCCCATATCAATATAACCTCAACAACGGCCCATGGCAAACGTCAGCCGCGTTTTCAAATCTTGCCCCGGGCGCATACACCCTAAATTTGAAAGATCAAAAGGGCTGTTTGAGCTCGGCAACATTTTCAATTACTCAGCCTCTCGGCATTGCTTTCAATAATATTCTCACGACGAATAGCGCTTGCGGTTTGGCCAATGGTGCATTTACTTGCGCAGCAAGCGGAGGTGTAGGTGCATTGCAATATAAAATCAATACGGGTGCTTATCAGACTTCAGGTACGTTCAATACTTTAAGTGCAGGCGCCTACCTTTTGACCGTAAAAGATGCAAACAATTGTACCAATAACACGAATGTAGTAATCAACGCCAATGCTGCGCCGGTAATGTTGGCGCCAAATGTGAATCACGTCAGTTGCTTTAACGGCAATGATGGCTCTATTAGCTTGTCGTCTACGGGTGGCACGGGCGCTGTTCAGTATAGCATCAATAATGGCGTTACTTTTCAGACAGGAAGTTTGTTTACAGGATTGGTTGCGGGTTCTTATACTTGCGTAGTTAAAGATAACGCAGGTTGCACGAGTTTTGCCGTCGCAACAATTACGCAGGGAACAGCCTTGAGTATGCAATTGAGCACCGGAGCAGTTAGTTGTTTTGGAGGCTTCAACGGCAGTATTCAAGTTGCTTCTTTTGGCGGAACCGGAACGCATATTTACAGCCTAAATGGAGTCAATTATCAATCTTTACCATTGTTTACTGGTCTTTATGCAGGGAATTATACAGTTTATGTCAAGGACGTCACAGGTTGTGTCAAGACTGGTGTTGCTTCGGTGACCCAGCCAACCCAACTCACCAACGTACTTACGCCAGTTGCTGCCAGTTGCAATGGTGCTTCTACAGGATCGCTCACTGCGCTTGTGACAGGTGGCACACCAGCATATTTGTATAGCCTAGACGGTATTTCTTATCAAACGGCAAATAACTTCGGTACCTTAATTGCAGATACCTTTTTGTTGCGTGTCAAAGATGCCAATAACTGTATGCTCAATACTTCGTTTATCATTACGCAACCAACTTTGATCAATGCCACTGTCACCACTACCAACGCTACTTGTTTGTCGAGTAATGGTTCCATTATGGCCATGGCAAACGGCGGAGCAGGTTCAGGGTATCAGTATAGTTTAGATGGCACTACATTTAACAGCACTGGCTTGTTCAATAATTTAGCTGCAGGTACTTACTTCATTGTACTGCGCGATGCCAACTTGTGTCAGAATATGGTTTCTGGCGTCATTACATCGGCAGGTGGCCCTAATATTGGCAACCTGAGTGCACAAAATGTATCTTGCTTTGGCGGTCAGGATGGCGCAATCAGCGTTCAAAATGTAACGGGCGGAACAGGTGCATTACTGTATAGCAAAAACGGCGTTAACTTCCAGGCAAATCCTGCATTTACAGGTTTGGCTGCAGGAGTTTATATCATGTATGTCAAAGATGCCAACGGTTGTTTAGATACAATGGCGCAAACCATTTTACAACCCAATGCTTTTGTTGTGCAAACCAATGTGAGCAATATTTTGTGTCATGGTACAGCCGCAGGTTCGGTTCAAGTATTGGCTTCTGGTGGAGCAGGCTTTTTTGCCTACAGCCTCAACAATGGTTTGAACTATCAGGCGGGTTCTAGCTTCCCGAATTTATATGCAGGTAACTATACTGTCCTGATCAAAGATGCCGCTAATTGTGTGGCTGCACATGCTTTTGTAATTACCGAGCCAACTCAAATTCAGGTGCACACAGCGTCGTTAAATGTGACGTGCTATGGCGCAAATAATGGTGCCATCAACGTAACGGCCAGCGGTGGTGTAGCGCCATATTTATATAGTCTCAACGCACTACCTTTTGGAACCGCTAATAATTTTGACAGCCTTCCAGGAGACCTTATTTATGAAGTACACGTGCGCGATTCAAACAATTGTACCGTAACAGCGTATCGCTTTATCAATGAGCCTTCTTTGATTCTTGTGGGTTATGCTCAGACCAATGTTTCTTGTTATGGTGGCAATAATGGTGCACTTAGTCTCAATCTAAGTGGAGGTGTGGCTCCGTATACTTATCTCTGGAGCGATCAAAGCGAAAATGCCCAAATCAATAATTTAGGTGCAGGCCCTGTAAGTGTTCAGGTAACCGATTTAAATGGTTGTAATGGTCAGATGGATTTCACGATCACCGCACCAGCTTCTCCACTTGTGGTGAATGCTACCATCACAAATGCTACTTCTTCGACCGCATTGGATGGCGCAATTGATCTCACCACAACAGGGGGCACAGCGCCATATACGTATGTTTGGTCTACCACGGAAACTACGGCAGATTTATCAGACATCGGCGTCGGCGTCTACTTGATTACAATTACCGACGACAACGGTTGTTCACTCGCGACCACCTTTCAGATCAACAGTACTGCAGGTTTAACAACCGCAACTGCTGTGGATTGGAAGCTTTACCCTAACCCAGCCAATGAATGGGTCACGCTCGATTTTTCTGGCACGGCTGTGGAAAACTTTGAGATTCTTGACCTCTTGGGTAAAACGGTTTGGAAGCAAAATGTAGACTCCGAAAAAGTTGAATTGCAACTCATTGATTTCCCTGCTGGCACCTATTTTGTGAAAACGCAAATTGGTACTACAATAGCAATGAAAAATCTGACGGTCATCAAATAGCTCGAATTTTATGACGTACTAGAAAGCCGCTCTTCGGAGCGGCTTTTTTAGTATCCAAGCACGGCAAAATATTGTAAAATTTTGGTCGATTTTTATAAGTCAGGCGCCGTGAAGTTTGCGGAAATTTGAATTGTAACAATGTCGTTGCAGTCAAACAAAAAGAAACATGAAAACAAACGAAGAATTGCAAAAAGACGTGCAAGATGCCATCAAATGGCAACCGTTGCTCAAAGCCGCCGAAATCGGTGTCACCACCAAAGATGGGGTCGTTTCCTTAACCGGAATTGTCAGCAGCTTTACCAAAAAACTCGAGGCTGAAAAAGCTGCTAAAGGCGTGTTGGGTGTCAAAGCTGTAGTAGAAGATATCCATGTCAAATTTGCCAATGACACCAATAAAACAGATTTGGATTTAGCAAATGAAGTGTTGAGTGGCATGAAGTGGAATTGGTCGGTTCCGAACGATAAAATCCAAGTGAAGGTAGAAGATGGTTGGGTCACTTTAGACGGCGCCGTTGAATGGAACTACCAAAGAGACGCTGCAAAAAACTGTGCCAGTGATTTAATAGGCGTGAAAGGTGTCATCAACAACATCAAGGTCAATTCTTTTTCTACTGATCAGGTAGAGCAAGAAGCGATCGAGAAGGCCCTCTCCCGCAGCTGGATGATCGATGATCACAATATCCAAGTGAAGGTGAAGGGCAATAAAGTTGTCTTGCGAGGAGCGGTTGAATCTCTTTTTGAGAAGGACGAAGCAACTCGATTGGCCTGGAATGCGCCAGGGGTCAATGAAGTAGACAACGAACTGGCTGTCGTGTATGATTTTTGAAGGAAAATCATACTATAGTGGAAAGCAGTGCGGGCAACCGCGCTGCTTTTTTTATGCTTCTACGCTCGCCTTTTTAGATTGGCGATACAAATAGCTTTCATAGATGAAGCGCTTGGCAAAGCGAACTTGCTTGTCGGCGTTGATCAATTTCTTGAACATATTGGCATTGACGCCAAAATACTCGTAACAAGAACCATCGGTAAATGTAATTTCGAGCAGAAGCCCTTTGTGTCGAAAATCTGCAATGCCACATTCATTGATCGTGCGTTGGTAATCTTCTAGCTGTGCGGCCTTGGTCTCTGGCGCAATACTCACCAAAAAATGATAGCCATCTACAACGCGACGGCCCATTTCTTCGGCCTCTGCTTTGAGCGGATCGCCGTCCTGAAATTTATCGGGATGCCATTGCTTGACCAATACGCGGTAAGCTTGTTTGAGTTCAGACAACACAATTGGTTTGTCGATGCCGTATAATTTCTTGTATTCGTTGATGCGCTTCATATTCAGAATTAAGTCGGCAAAGGTAGTGACAATTTGGGGTTTATTGGGTACGGCTCAAGTATTCAGTAGCATTAAGTACGGGGAGTTGAGCGTGTTTGAAGTCTTTTTTATTTCTAGTAATGATGATTTCAGCTTGACACTGTAAGGCCATAAAGTGCTGAAAACCGTCCTCCAAATCGTCAAATTTCGAAGCCAATGCCAAATCAATAGTTTGCTGATCAAAAGCAACAACATTTACCAAAACTTTAAAGAGCTGTAAGTATTTTTTCGCAGCAACTACTTTATAAGTTCTTGTCAAGGCGTAGTAGGTATTGGCAATTGTCAAGGCTGAAACATAGATTTCAATTTCCTTGCGTTCGGCCAACGTAAACAAGCGTTGTGCATCTTTGACAAAAGGCCCTCTATTGCCAATCAAGTCAATAACGATATTGGTGTCAACAAAAACGCGCTTCATCAAGAATGTTTTTGAAGTTGGTGCGCTCTATAGTCGGCTTTCTCGTTGTATTCACTCGGAATAAGGCCCGTAAGTTGCGCTACCAAAGGGCTTACGGCTTCACTTTCTGACTGTTTTTGTGTGAGTGCTTTCAGATAGGCCTCTATCAATTTTGACAAACTCAAATTTTGTTCTTTTGCATATAATTTGGCCTGTTCAATGGTTTCTTTATCTATGTTCAGGGTGAGTTTGGTATACATGTCTTTTGTATTTACGTGTAAAAATACAAAAAACACACGTAATAAATTTATTCAGCATCCAAGATCAAAATTAAATTTCCCTATATTTGATCCAAACACCCACCATGAAAAAGACCTTACTCTTTTGCTTCTTTTTGCTCTTCTTCACCACAACCTTTGCACAAACCAAGCAAGAGCTAAGCTTCGAAGTAACCAACCTTAAAGAGCAAGTAAAAACCCTCGAGGCCAGCAACCAAGTCCTGATTGTCAAGACCGCCAGTCTTGAAAAGGATGTAGAATATCTACAAAAGCAAATCGACGAACTCAAATTACTTATCAATAGCCAGGCTCAGCGCATGCCAACCCAAGAATTCACCAACAGTACAGCCCCAAGCCTTCCGCAAGCAACGCCAGCACCAGCCCCACGCCCGCAACCGACACCAACTTCTACTGTTGGCCAATACGGCCGCTGCCGCGCCACCACCCAAAAAGGCACCCAATGCTCCCGCAACGCCAAATCAAACGGTTACTGTTATCAACATGGAGGCTCCAAATAATGGGAATGTGGCAAACGCAAAACAACCAACTTTACCGCAAGTTTGAATTCCAAGATTTCAAAACAGCTTTTGCTTTCATGACCCATGTGGCCGCACTTGCCGAAAAGCAAAATCATCACCCCACTTGGCGCAATACCTACAATGTGGTGGAAATCTGGCTTTGCACGCACGACGCAGGGTCAGCCATAACTGAAAAGGATTGGGAGTTAGCGGCGGAGATCTGTAAATATGTAAAACTGAAAGAAATTATTCCCTTATGAAAATCTTGATCTTATTTTTTGGAGTTGTGTGGAGTGCAAGCCATTTGTTCGGACAAATCATTCCAATGAATCAGAATCCGAAATTCACCACCAATATTAATCCGAAGTATAACACTCAAATTAGTCCGAAGTATAACACGGAAATCAATCCGAAATATAATGTGAATATCAATCCTAAATACGCTCCAGATCTCAATCCCAAATACAATTCAGAAGTGAATCCTAAATATAATTCTAGCTTTAATCCGAAGTATAATTCGGCAATAAACCCAAAGTATGCGACGAACTTGAATCCTAAGTTTGGGAATTGGACCGGTAAGTATATGTTCAATCAAGACGAAGAAGTAATTGGCATTTTGGTGCAGGCAAATTTTGATATTTACCTATATTATCAAACCAACGGAGAATGGATTGGGTTTTTTGTTCGAGCCGAGTCCAATTACAATCTATTTACCCTAGAAGGCGAATGGACGGGTCAATACCTTTGCTCAGATTCTCAAACAGGCTTTAATCTTTTCACCGAAGACGGCAATTGGTCAACGAATTATGCGAAGTAGGGGTGGGATGACCTAATTTGGGTAGGCCGATCAGTTGGCCATCTCCCCAATTTCATAAGCTGTCAAAGCCGATCCGCCGCACATTTCGCCATCAGGCGTACCCTTTTCCCAGAGAGCCAATTCGTTGTAACGGCTTTTGTAGTGCTTGAGGTAGATCAAATTGATGCACGGCGGTATGCCTGAGCCCCACCATTCGTCTTCTTCGGCTTTCGGGTATTGCAATTCGACTTGCGCTTTGAGGTAGGCTTCAAATGCTTTTTGAGAGGCGTCGAGGTTGTTGAAAAAGCGGGTTTCGTGGGCTGGGGTAGTCCAATCTGCCCGCTCGTAAATCTTTTTGATGTTGTCCAAACGCGCATTCATTTTTTGCTTCCAAAATTGCACGGCCTCATAACTATCAAGGTTCATTGTTGCTTGATCTGCATGCGGCCCTGGGTCAAATTCAGCGGGATTGTTTTGTTCAACTTTTTGTGCTTTTTCACTGTGCTTTTTATTGTTGAATTTGAATAGAATCGGCAAAGCAACAGCTCCGATTAACAACACAACTGTGGCCAGAATAATATATTTTTTCATTGTTTAAACTTAAACGGTATGGGTAGTTCTCTATTTGCTGAGGTGAAGATAACTCATCTTACCTCATATTGATACAAGGTGTAATAGTGTTGATCGTTTTGAACCACAATTTTTAGTTCGCCAGTGAGCTCTGGTTTATAAGTGAGGCGAAAAACGCCACCAACATTTTTTAATGCAATATATTGATCATTTTGATCAACGACGTAAATACTTGGAACTGCATTTGTCGTGATTTCGATTTGAATAGGTTTTTTATTCTTTAGCACTAATTGATGTGGTACTTCTGAATGCTTTATTTCAAAAGGAATTTCATAAACCTCAGGTGCAAAAAGGTAGGTCTTGGATGTTAATTGTGTAAAAAATGGATCAGGTTGGAGCAAGTTTTTGGTAAATGTTACCGGCCTTAGGTTTGGTAGGTGCTCAAAATCTTTGAGTGAAACGGCTGGCATCGATTTGAAAAGTCCTGGGAGATATTCAGTATAGTGCGTAAAAATAGCATGCTCGGGTTGCATCAAAAACCATTGGTCGTCGAATCCTTTTTTGGATACAAGTTTACCTTTTTTATTTGTTTCTCCAGCGCCAGCACCCCATGTTGCATCTAATGGAAAGAATTCTCCGTCTATCAAAACTATATTCCAGGCATGATCTGGTTCTTCAATAGGGTAGCCTTCGATGTAGTCATATCCTTTGGAATATCCGGTAACTACCTCCGCAACAATTCCGCATAAAGATGCGAGTTCTGCATATAAAATGGCGTATCCAATGCAAACGGCCTTTTTACCTTTCAATATCTCTGTAGGCTCCATTGCGCTGGTAGTCCCTTCGTTAAATGCTTTGTCGTCGTATCGTATGTTTTCACAAATCCAGGTGAAGATACTACGGGCAATTTCTTTGTCTGTGGAGCTAATTGATTTCAGGTAGTTCGCAACTTGTGTTATGGATTGCATGCTATCCACCGGGCAACTGCGCGCCAGTGAGTCTATGCGGTGATACTGCGCATGCAGATTTGTAATGAAGAGTAAACCAAATATTGAATAGATCAGGCGCATCTTAAACTCATAAAATTTTGGCATTGATCAACTGGCGTTCTAGCTCTATCCAATCCACCATGATGCCATACTCGAGTGCTTTATTAGGCCTCATGGGTGTGCCTTCTGAGATGTCATCGATGTAGAGCTCGTTTTTTGAAATAGCCGCATCGAGATCGAATTTTGGAGGATGAACTTTTAACGGAAGGTGTTCTGAAATAGGCTTGATTTCTGTTGAAGCGTGCAGGTAAGTAAATGCCTCCTCTATGCTGCCGTCGTTGAGGTCGGCTCGGTAGGTGTTTAAAATGAACTGATGCCCTGCAGCTTGAAGTTTGCCAATGACGCGCAAAGCATGTGGGTTGGGTGCTCCAATTTGAGGATAGGCATGTTCTACAACTGTGCCGTCGAAGTCTAGGTAGATGATCATCATTAAAATTACACTATTTACACCGTTTACACCCCCCTAAAACTCAAAAAGTCGCTTCGTGATGTTGCCTTCTGATTTGGATTTGGCATAGTGTGCGAGTGAGTCGTCCATGAAGCCAGTCAGGATGCCGTAATTTCTTTTTTGGAAGTTGCGGACGTTTTCACGGCGAATGTTGAGTCTGTCGGAGATGTCGAGTGCGTCAAAATCGCAGCCAATGAAGCTGAAGGTCCATTTGCCGGTTTCGTCGCGTTCTTTGATTTGTTTGGAGATGGCTTCGTAGCTAAAAAAATGAGAGCTGTTTTCTTCGCCGTCGGTAATGATGATCATGACCACGCTCATTTCGTCGTTTTTGATGGCCTTTGCAAATTCAGATTCAATGAGGTGATTGCTCTTGCCAATGGCGTCGAGTAGGGCTGTGGATCCGCGCGGGGTAAAAGCATCGGCGGGCAATTCTTGAAGCGCGGCAATTGGCGATGGATGCACCAGCGTAGTGATTTCGTGGTCAAAGACCGTTAAGGACATCAGGAATTTTTGGTCGGGATAGGTTGCTTGCAAGTTTTTTATGCTAGTAATATGTTCGTTGTAGCCGCCCACCACCATTTTTTCCATGCCGCTCATAGAGCCGCTGCGGTCAATGATGAAATGATAAAGTGTTGTTTTGTTGGTGAAGTTGTTGTTTGTTGTTTCCATGTTGTTTGTTGTTTAAAAATGAATAAATGTTAACGTTGAATTAGAAGGGCTGATCGGGGTCTAGGGAGGCATTGAACTCAGCAAAGAAGCGCGACATGCGCTGCGCACTGGGGTCGAGGTAATAGCGTTTGTTGATCACTATATTTTCGAAATTGGTTCTGAACAGACTGCACTCATATAGATCCTGAAGCTCGAGTTGCTCCTCTACAAAAAGCAAATTCATGTAGTTTTTGCTGTTGTTGCCAATAAATAGGTAACCGTTCTGGCCTTTTGAGCAAGACCCGCCGCAGCTGCCCTGCACTGCATTGAGGTAGGTGTCGCCATCGGCTTTGAACTGGCGCATCAGGTACTCAAGTTTGAGGATAAACTCATTGCGCTGCCAATCTTGATAGCTGCGCTCTTGGTCAAGTAAATAGTAAAGCGCTTCCGTATTCATGGCCTGAATGCATTTGAGCACGACAGTTGCAGTAGAAGTTATACTCGATTGAGCTTGTGTTTCTAGAGGTTTTTCAATTGTTTGAAGGTCAGTTTTCATACATGTATTTTTGAAGGTTTGGAACTACTTTAGTTGGGAAGCGAAGCATCGTGATTTTACCATCCTGAATTTTGAGCGCAATACGCATTACCGTTTCATTGAATTCTAGCATGGGGGGCTTGCCAAACAGTTCTTCTTCCCGAGGGTAGCTCATGAATGTTTCGCTATCGAGGTTGGGGTTTCTGAATTCAATGACAATTTGCCCAGGTTGATGGTCAAGGCTGAAACCCATTAAGGCAATATGAGAAAATATGTTGTCTTCATTTTCATTTTGGTGCATCATTTGGTGCAATTTCGCCTTGGCTTCAGTGGCAGTATGCTTACCAAAAAAGTCGCCTCTTGGCGCCAACAGCTCGCCAATTCTTGTGAGGTTTTTGGTCAAAAATGAAAACTGGAAGTCCGAAAGGGCATCTTCATTTTTCTTTATTTCTTTTTGATTAATGTGTAGTGTTTTGGTCAGCATGGGCGCAATCTTTTTTTTGGTTTGCTGCCACTTAGTCAATCCTTATGCCAAACTCAAAAACGAGCAAAATCGTTCAAAAATTGCTCAAAAAGTGTCAAAAAATGAAAAATATATCAAAAAATGGAGAGAAAATGCAAAAAAGCCACATTTCAATTCAAGGCTGATGAGTATGGCACAATCCTTGTCGAAAAGACCTGACCAAAACCGCCTGACATGAAATACAACACGCCCAAAGAACTCTGGAATCTCTATAAAGAACTCGTCGCTTTTAAAAAACAAAAGCAAGACATGGAGCAAATGGACAGCATCGTTTTTGAGCGCATCAAAGCGCACTTAAGCGACAAAGAAATCCAGTTTACGGTAGGGCACCCCGACAACATGATCCGTTGGCAGGTTGGTTTTGACGAAACCCGCAGTGGCCTCATCTTCTATTACCAAGAAGGCACTGATTTCATTCTCGACTCCTATTGCTACCAACTCCAAGACACCGACGAGCCCATCGAATACGTCCGTTTTTCTAATGTCTTCAACTCACTACTGAACAAAGGGCATGTCTATTACTACAGCGAAAGAAACGTGCTGCGCTACAAAACTGTGGTCAGCATCCGCGAATTTTTCTGGGAACCAGCCCTCATCGAACACCGGATATACCAACACTATTCCATCGCCAACGATATGTCGCGTTGCGCCCATAACATGCACAACACGGGCAAAGATGCGTTTGATGTAGTGGCCGATTTTATGAGTCAGCGCGATCAAGAATCGGCTTCATAACGACTCGGATCAATCCCATACTTCTCCATCTTGCTTTTCAAGGTATTGAGCGCCCAGCCAATAGAAAGAGCGGTTTGTCGTTGGTTGCCTTGGTGGTGTTTCAAGACTTTAATGATGTGCTCTTTTTCGATGAAATCCATGTGCATGGGTTGCTCCGTACTCGACTGCCTCAGGCGCTTGGGCAGTACGTCTGCACTAATGCGTTCTTCGTTGAAAACATAAAGCCGCGAGATGATATTCTCGAGCTCGCGCACATTGCCAGGGTAGGTGTAGCTGAGCAAAATTTCTTGGGCTTCTTTGTCCAAGACCAACTTTTTAGGCCGATGCAATTCTTTTTTCTTGGTGCTCAGAAAATGCTCCATGAGCAGCTTGAGGTCGGTCTTGCCGCGCTCCAAAAGGGTAGGGAGGTCAAGCTCCACAACGGAAAGTCGGTAATATAAATCCCACCGAAACTTCCCTTCTTCGCAAAGTTTGGGCAAATTCTGATTGGTAGCGGCAATAACCCGCACATCCACTTTTTTGGCCTTGCCACCCAAAGGCATGATTTCTTTTTCTTGCAAGACCCGCAGCAAACTCTGTTGCATGTAAGGCGAAATGTCGCCAATTTCATCCAAAAAGATAATCCCTTCATGGGCCTGCTCAAACAAACCGCTGGTATCTTTATCGGCACCGGTAAACGCACCTTTCTTGTAGCCAAACAAGCGGCTCTCTAGCAGCCCATCCGAAAACGCCGAGCAGTTGATCGCAATATACGGTTTGTCTTGTCGGGCCGAATTCTTATGAATATACTTCGCCAAATTCTCCTTTCCCGTACCGCTCGCCCCAAGTATCAACACACTCACGGCATCAACCTGCGCCACCTTCGCCGCACTCCCATACACTTTCTCAATCGAAGGCGTCAAAAAATAATGATCACCGCTAGACCGCTTGATCTCTTCCTGATGATACATCGCCGTAACAGGCAATGAAGACTTCTCCAAAGCAATCTTCACGAGCTCCGGCTTGTCTTTGTCTTTCTGTTTCGAAAATTTCGCCTCACGCGTCTGATAAAGCGCAGTTTGCAATCCGAGCGACATGTGGCACAAATACCACACCACCTGCATAGCGGGCGTCCCCGGCGAAATATAAATATCTATCTTGTCATCCTTGCACTCCGCCAAAATCGGCGCCACCTTCGCCTGAATCTCCTGATGATCTATCGGGTCGGCAATATTCAAATACCGCACCTCCACAACCCGCTCCGGATAGTTCAACGCCATATAATTCAAAAACCGAATCACGCGATCGTCTTTCTCCGCACTCTCCTCACCAGAGAGCAAGATATGCCGGTCATGATCCTTAAAGAAATATTTATGAAAATTCCCCGTGGGCCCGTTGGGCTTAAACTGCCCATTTTCAAAGTCATTTTTTTGAGCTATCCAGGAAATTAGCGTTTTCATGTGTCAGGAATTGATATAGGTAAGTAAAAATACTTACATAATTAATAT
>JACCDI010130080.1_pt1 | contig 21932 bp, 21 predicted proteins | sample 7442791 | NCBI WGS metagenome assembly JACCDI01 (sample SAMN15323434, study PRJNA562643) | freshwater metagenome | isolation source: river surface water | place: USA:Blue River Watershed | collected 2017-08-15
GCGTGATCACGGCATGGACTTCGCTCGCGTTCGCTTTTACTCTTCGCGTCCTGAAGCACCACTCCCGCTTGCAACTCCTACAGGACAACATCATGAAGCATTCATATCGCCATACCGCAGCCAGCTCTATGCTGGCCCTGTTCCGCATTGCGCTGGTCAGCGTCATCGCTCTGGCCGCCGGACTCGCCCAGGCCCAGGTCGACACCGCCGCCATCCAGAGTGCCGATATCCTCAACCTCAGCACCCCGGCCGAGAATGTCTTCGCCAGCGGACAGCCCTCGCAGGAGCAGCTGCAGGTCCTGGCCAAGTCAGGCGTCAAGCACATCATCAGCCTGCGCCCCGCCAGTGAAGTGGACTGGGACGAGGCCGAATACGCGCGCTCGCTCGGCCTGGAGTTCCACAACATCCCGGTGGCCGGCGCAGGCGACGTGACCAGCGAGAACGCCCGCAAGCTGCAGGACCTGCTCAGCAGCCTGGAAGGCCAGCCGACCCTGGTACACTGCGCCAGCAGCAATCGCGTCGGCGCCCTGCGCGCCCTGAGCGCTGCCGAATCTGCCGGCCAGCCGCTGGAATCCGCCATCGCCACTGGCAAGGCCTGGGGGCTGACCAGCCTCGAGCCGGCCGTTCGCGAGGCCCTCAGCAAGTAATCACCACCCCTCGCCGCTCGCGGCCGGCCGGTGCCGGCGGCGGGCAGGCGTAAACCTCCCGTGCAGGCTCGCGTTGAGCCCCTTGGGCAAGGCCTGGCCGATTCTTCGCGGCACCATTCGGTCGTTGTCCTGCGGCTAGGCGGCCACCGCCCAATTCACTAGAATCGAACCACATTCACCCGCCCGGACCGTCGATGAGCATTGCCCGCCCCATTGCCCCGCACCTGCTGCACCGCACCCTGCCGCTGCTCGGCCTGCTGTGTCTGTGCCTGTTGCCAGTGGCCAGTCGCGCTGCCGATGAACCGGTGCTGCGCGACCCGGCCGTCAGTGGCCGGGAGACTCCCCTGCGCCCGCTGTTCGCAGGCAGCTGGCAGAAGGACTTCGGCCGCAGCGACAAATGGGAAGAGGAAGTGCAGCGAGTCATCGACCAGCTCAATCGCGAGATGCAGCGCCAGGGGCGCGGAGACGCCGGAGCCATCGGCATGAGCGGCTCGCGCCGCGGCGTGGGCAATCTGATCGCCCATGCCCGTCTGGCCGAATTGATCACCCGTCAGACCACCCTGCGCATCACGCAGGATGGCAACGAAGTGCGCATCGAGCGCCAGGGCGATGCTGCGCTGGTGTGCAGCACCCTGACCGACATCGAGAACACCTTCGCGAGCGCGCACGGCACGGAACTGTGTGGCTGGGATCGCCTGCAGCTGGTGTTCCAGATTGTGCTGGCCGAGGGAGTGCTGATCGAGCATCGCTTCAGCGTCGACCCGGGTGGCCGGGAACTGAGCATGCTCACCAGCGTGTCCAGCAGCGACTCCCAGCCCTTCAACCTGAGAAGTTTCTATACCCGTTACGAGGCGCCCGAGGAGGGCATGAACTGCGTGCAGACCCTGAGCAGGGGCCTCGTCTGCAATGCGCTGGATGGGACGGCGCCAAGCGCTGCGGAGCCGACTCGATGATGCGCGCAGCGAGCAGACTAGGCCTGAGCCTCCTGCTGGCAGGCATGCTCGGCGCCTGCGGCGGCACTCGCGCCCCGGTGCCCGTCGGCCCCGCGCCCGTGGGCACGGTCAGCCTGAATGTCCTGCAGGGCATGCCCGCCGAGCTGCAGATGCTCGATATCGGCGTGACGGTGTTCGCCACCGAGGCCGACCCGGAGGACGTCACCCTGCCCGGCGCCGCGATCTTCGCGCAGATCCGGGACACCGAGACGCATTACCTCCCGGTGGCCCTGCGGCACACGCTGCTGGCCTCGAATCAATGGGGCGTGGTGCGGGTGCTGCCTGAGGCCGACCCGTCGCTCGACCTGCTCATCAGCGCCACCATCGTCGAATCCACCGGCGCTGACCTGCTGTTGCAGCTGCGCGCCGTGGACAGCACCGGCCGCGTCTGGCTGGACAGGGCCTATGCCGACATCGCCCGCACGGCCGATTACCCCGACAGCATTCCGTCACTGCGCGGCGGCATCACCGACGGTCCGGACCCTTTCCAGGATCTGCACGCCGCCATCGCCAATGACTTGCTGACGGTGCGCAACAGCTTGACGGAGCAGGACCTCGCCCGCATTCAGGAAACCACTCTGCTGCGCCATGCCGCCGACATGGCGCCGGACGCGTTCGCGGCGTATCTGCAGACAGATGCCACCGGCCAGCTCAGCTACGAACGCCTGCCCGCCAGCGACGACCCGCTGCTGGGCCATGTGCGGGACATCCAGGCGCGGCACGAGGTGTTCATCGACACGCTCGACGAATACTACGAGGCTCTGTATCAGGACGTGAAGCCGCGCTACGACATCTGGCGCCAGTACTCCTTCGAGCAGGTGATGGATCAGCGCGACAATGCCGAGCGGGCGCGCAATGGCGATGGCGTGCTCGGCACCGGCAGTTTTGAATCTCTCAGTCAGAATTACAACCGCTACAAATGGAGCAAGATCTTCGAGCAGGAGTTTGTCGCTCTTTCATCCGGCTTTGTCAGCGAAACAGCACCGGCCGTTCTGGAACTCAGTCGCAACATCAGCGGCCTCAGCGGCCCGGTGGAAGACCTCTACGCCCAGTGGCGGGTCTATCTGCGCGAGCTGTACGAAATCGAGACCGCCACCACCGCCCCTTGAACAGGTACACCCTTGATGAGCATCACTCTGTGCCGCTGTGACAGCGGGAAACCCTTCGCGCGCTGCTGCGGCCCGTTCCTTGCCGGCCAAGAGCAGGCGCGCACTCCGAAGCAACTCATGCGCTCGCGCTACACGGCCTACGCCCTGGGCGGCCATGGCGACTACCTGATCCGCACCTGGCACCCCAGCACGCTGGGCCCGGTGACCGCAGACAGCCTCGACGACGCCAGCCTGCAATGGACGGGACTCGAGATTCTTGACGACGATCAGAAAGGCGACCGCGGCCGCGTGGACTTCAAGGCCACCTATGTGGATGCCGAAGGCAGGACCCACATCCATCACGAGCACTCGGCCTTTCTTCGCTTGCAGGGACGCTGGCTCTATCTGGATGGCAAGATGCGGGACGTGATCACCGATCAGTGCAGCAGCGCCTGACTCTTCTGCACGATGCGCGCCAGCAGCGCACGCCAGGACGTCACGAAGGCGTCGGCGCCCTCCTGCTGCAGCTGCAGCGCCAGCGCGTCAAGATCGATGCCCGCCGCGCGGTACTGTGTCAGCAAGGCACGCGTGCGCTCGTCAGCCGCCGTCATGCCCTGCACAGGCCGACCATGGTCCGCGAAGGCCAGCAGGGTTTTCTCCGGCAGGGTGTTGATGGTGTCCGGCGCTGCCAGCGCGTCGACGTAAAGCGTGTCGCTGGCCTGCGGGTCCTTGCTGCCCGTGCTGGCCCACAGCACCCGCTGCCACGGCGCACCGGCCTGGGCGAGACGTTGCCAGCGCGACGAGGCGCGCAGCTGCAGCGAGGCCAGCCAGGTCTCTTCACACACGGCGATGCCGAGTCGATTCTGCAAGACAGCCGGCACGCGCTCGCGCACCGCCACATCCCAGCGCGACACGAACACCGAGGCCACGCTCATCACATCCAGCGGCAAGCCTTCCTCCAGCCGCCGCTCGAGCCCGCGCATCCAGGCCTCGGCCGCCGCCAGATACTGCGTGCGGGAAAACAGCAGGGTGACATTGACGGGTATGCCGGCATGGATGGCCGCCTCGATGGCGGGCAGGCTCTCGGGGGTGCCGGGAATCTTCACGAACAGGTTCGGCCGGGCGGCCAGACGAAAGATGTGCTGCGCCGCCGCCAGACTGCCGGCCGTGTCGCGCGCCAGCAGGGGCGAGATTTCCATGGACACCCAGCCGTCCTGACCGTCGCTGGCGCGATGCAGCGGCAGAAACAGGTCGGCAGCCCGGCACAGATCCTCCAGCGCCACGGACAGAAACAAGTCTTCACCCGCCAGCCCCTCACGCGCCTTCTGCGCGATGGCGGCGTCGTACTGCGTGTCGCTGCCGATGGCCACGTCGAAGATCGTGGGGTTGGAGGTCAGGCCGGTGACGTGCAGCGTGTCGATGTAGCGCTGCAGGGTGCCGCTGTCGAGCATGCTGCGTGTGATATTGTCGACCCACAGGCGCTGGCCCAGGGCATGCAGGATATGGGTGGGGTTCATGGCCGACTCCTCATGACTGAGCTGCCTGCAGGATACCCGGGCGCGCATGACACGCAAGCGGCGCGAGCGCATAGAGAGGCTTCATGCACGAGATACTGATCACTGGATTCACCCCCTTCGACGGACGCGCCGTCAACGCCTCCTGGGTCGCGGCGAGCGCCCTGGCGCGCCCGGGCGAATTCCGCGGCCACGCTTTGCGCGCAATCGAGATTCCCGTGTGCTGGGGGGCTCCCCGCCTGGCACTGGCGCAGGCGCTGCAGGCGGGGACACCGTCCTTGATCCTGAGCCTGGGCGAAGGCGAACCGGGCATCTTCCGACTGGAGACCCTGGCCCGGAACGCGCGGCGCGAGCGTGCCGACAACGAGGGCCGCGTGCCCGCCGGGGAACCGAACTCGCCGACAGGCCCGGCCGAACGGCGCAGCAGCTTCGCCTGCCACGCTCTGTGCGAGGCGCTCGCGGCGCAAGGCATCCCCGTGCGCCTGTCCGAGGACGCGGGTGCCTATCTGTGCGAAGAGCTGCTTTACACGCTGGAGGAATTGCGGGAAATCACGCCAGCCATCGAACAGGTGCTGTTTGTGCACGTGCCTCCCTGGGGCACCGCACTGCAGTGGCAGGGCGATACGCGCGTGTGCGACGAGGCGCTGCTGCGGGAATTCGGCGAGGCCCTGCTGACAGTCGTGCTGCCTCAGCCCTGACCCATTTCCCGCATGTCGGCGCCGCTGGGATGCTGGAACACCCGAAGACCGAACTCGGGCAGGATGGCCAGCAGATGGTCGAAGATATCCGACTGAATGCCTTCGTAGTCCGCCCACACCACGGTGTTGGTGAAGCAGTACACCTCCAGCGGCAGGCCGTCCGAGGTCGGCTCCAGTTGGCGCACCAGCAGAGGCATGCCTTGGTGCACGCCCTGGTGGGCGCGCAGATAGCGCTCCACATAGGCGCGGAAGGTGCCGATGTTGGTGATGCGCCGCGAATTCACCGGGTCACGCCCCTGCTCTTCCAGCTCCCGGTTCCATGCCCGGATCTCGGCTTCCTTGCGCTCCAGATACTCCCCCAGCAGGCGGAAGCGGCGCAGGTCTTCCACCTCGTCCGCGCTCAGGAAATGCAGGCTGTGCTGGTCCAGCAGCAACGAGCGCTTGATGCGCCGTCCGCCGGCCTCGCGCATGCCGCGCCAGTTCTTGAAGGGGTCGGAAATGAAGCGCTTGGTGGGGACGGTGGTAATGGTCTTGTCGAAGTTCTGTATCTTCACCGTGTGCAGGGCGATGTCGATGACGTCGCCATCGGCATTGAGCTGGGGCATCTCCACCCAGTCGCCCACGCGCACGATGTCATTGGAGGTGATCTGCACGCTGGCCACGAGCGATAGCAGGGTGTCCTGGAAGATCAGGATGAGCACGGCGGCCATGGCGCCCAGACCGGAGAGCAGGATCAGTGGCGAGCGATCGATCAGCGCGGCCACCATGAGAATCGCGGCCAGCAGGTAGACCACGATCTGCACCACCTGCACATAGCCCTTCACCGGGCGCCGCTGGGCATCCTCACGGCGCGCATACAGCACATTCACCAGATTCAGCGATCCACCGATGGCCAGTGCCAGCACCAGCACGATGATGGCGCTGCAGACATTGCGCACCACCTGGGCCACGGGCTCTGGCAAGTCCGGCACCAGACCGACCCCGGCATACACGATGAAGGCCGGCACGATGTTGGCGAGACGCGAGATGATGCGCGAGTCCATCAGCGCCTGATCTTCGCCCAGCACCGAGGCACGCAGGGCGCGGTAGATGCCGCGCACCAGGATGCGCCGCACCAGATAATTCGCCAGCCACGCGGCCAGCAGCAGGAGTGCGGCACTCAGCAGAGTGTAGAGATCGGGATGCTGTTCCAGCCACGCGAGGGTGGCGCTGTAATAGGCTTGCATGGCGTGTCCGGGGCAAAGGGGCGGGTGCCGGCCTCAGGAGCCGGCACCCGGCGGATCAGAAGGTGCCGTTGATCCGCAGTGCCAGCGTGCGGCCGGCGCCGCCACACTGATCTTCATACTCTTCGATGATGCCACTGGTGATCGGACCGAGATAGCGGTGACGCTCGCGGCACTGCAGATTGTCCGTGATGTTGCGGGCATCGAAGCGGAAGGTGATGTTGCCGAAGGCCACCCACTCCACGAAGGCCTGCACATTGGGGTCGCCCGCCGTCAGCTCGACATCGTCCACGTCGTAACGCTTGCGCCCGCCATCGAAGCGATTGTTCCAGGTCAGGCCGTAGTTCATGCGCAGACTGGGAATGTCATGGCGGAAGCCCAGGGTCAGGCGGCCGCGGTCATTCAGCGCGAAGCGACGATCGATGCCCAGGAACGGATCGGTGACTTCCGAATCCTGCACATTGAACTGCGTGGTGATCAGCAGATTGGGCATGTCGATCATGCGCATGCGGATGCTGGCGTTCAGGTTCATGCCGTAGTTCTTGCCGTCGCCGATGTTGCCATTGGCGGACTCCAGCACCGTGGGCGAAGACGACACATCCACGCGGTCGATCACGTCGATGTGCTTGGCGTAGAACACATCGCCGTCCACCACGCCGATGTCATCGGGCAGCCGGTACTCGAAGCCGAATTCGGTCTTGATGACCTGCTCCTGCTTCAGGTTGGCATTGCCGGCCATGGTGTTCTGGTCGATGTCCTGGTTGTCCGAGGCGGCCACGAAGTCGCTGAAGCTGAGCTGACGCACGGTCTTGTCAAGGTTCCAGTTCACCTGGAAAGTCGGCGTGACATCGAAGCGCCAGTCGATTTTCGGCTTGAGGAACTGGAAGTCGCGCTTGTTCACCACGTCGCCCCACTGGGAGATCTCGGACATCTCGTAAATGATCGAGGTCTCGAGGGTCATGCGGGAATTGAGCTGCCAGTTGTGCACCAGGAAGGGTTCGACACGAATCTCTTCCACCGTGGAGTTGGCATTGGACACGCGCTGCGGCACCAGCCCGCCGTACGCGGCAGAGGGAGTGCCCGTGCTGGAAGCCAGGCCCAGTCGCAGCTTGGAGTCCAGGGTGGTCTGCGCGCGCTCGGCGCCGAATTCGATGTCCTGACCGTCGAAAAGCCCCATGGTGTAGGAGCCACGCACGATCCGCTCCTCGGTCACCGTGGCGGTGTCCAGGAACAGATCCTTCACTTCGGTGCCATTGGCGAACACGTCGTAGCGCTCGCGCGTGCTCCATTCCTCGGCTTCGTTGGCGATGAACAGCACCTTGAAGCGATGGCCATTGGCGAAGTTGTACTCGTAGTCGCCACCGACTTCCCAGATGTCTTCCTCGCCCGGGATCTCCTCGCGCTCGATGGTGGTGGTCTTGGGATTCACACGCAGATTGCTCGTCCAGCGGGTCACGTCGGTGGGCTCGTCGCCCAGCTCCAGCAGGGCATTCAGACGCAGGCTGCTGTTCTCGCTGATGTCGTAGCCCAGGTTGGTGGCGAAGTTGTAGTTGACCTGATCGCCGTTGCGCTCCTCGCGAATCTCGTCGTTGAACGACCAGTCGCCCAGACGGCTGGTTTCCCAGCTGATGTAGGGGTTGTAGCGCGACTGCGCCTCAGCGCTGAAGAGGTAGTTCAAGGCCCCGGACTGGCCGCTGTAGGACACCGACCCATTGGGCTTGACCTCGTGGTCGGCGAACCGCGCGACTTCCACCTGGTAGGCGACGGACGTGGTGTCCAGGGCCTCCAGCAGCACCACGTTGATGACCTGGCTGCTGCCGCGCACGTCGAGCGCGCCGGAGGTGCCGCGGATGATCTCGATGTAGTCCACCTGGGACGCACTGATGCGCGAGAGCGTGTCGCTGGACTGATTGCCCTTGCCGGCCATGCGCTTGCCGTCGATCAGGATCTGGTCACCGCCGCCGGCTCCGAGGCCACGGCCGCCACCGCCACCGCCTCGACCACCACCAGGACCCCCCGGGCCGCCGGGGCCGCCACCACCACCGCCGGCATTCACGCCGGGGATGCGGCTCAGCATGTCCTGCGCCGTGGTCGGCGCCCATTCAGTGAAATAGGAAGCGGGGTAACGCACGGTGGAGTCGTCCCCCGTGGTGTCCTGCGCCAGCGAGGACGCGGAAAAAGCGGCACTTGCGACTACGATGGCTGCAGTCAGCACAGAGATTCGAAACGGGAATTTCATTGTTTGGTAGGCCCTTGCAGAAAAAAACAAGTCGGTACCCTAGTGAAAACGGGCACTTATTGCAAATTATTATCATTTGGGAGCGCAAAAATCACACTCCCGCCACTGTGTGTTACAGAACTACACAGACTGGTAAAACTTTGCGCTGGCGCAGAGAAATGGCAGGTTCATCCTGTCACGATGCCTGGCGACAATCTGAACGAAACTTTGCCAAGTGGTCCCCTCGGGGCGCATATTCCGTTCAGGTAGACCGGCCTGCAGCCGTTCGCATTCATGCCGAGGCAGCGCAGGTCTGGTCAACGCCCACACCCGGATGGCAGTCAATCCGGGCCGCACCGAGAACACACCAATGATCGAACACCCCACGTACAACTACAAAGTCGTTCACCAGTTCGCCCTCATGACCGTGGTCTGGGGCATCGTCGGCATGCTGGTCGGCGTGCTGATCGCTGCTCAGCTGGCCTGGCCGGCGCTGAACTTCGACACCGCCTGGCTGAGCTTCGGCCGCCTGCGACCGCTGCACACCAATGCAGTGATCTTCGCCTTCGGCGGCTGCGCCCTGATGTCGACCTCGCTGTTCATTGTGCAACGGACATGCCATGCGCGACTGATCTCCGACAAGCTCGCCGCCTTCGTGTTCTGGGGCTGGCAGCTGGTGATCGTGCTGGCCGCCATCACCCTGCCGATGGGGCTGACCACCTCGAAGGAATACGCCGAGCTGGAATGGCCGATCGACGTGCTGATCGCCGTGGTCTGGGTGGCTTACGCCGTGCTGTTCTTCGGCACCGTGGCACGCCGACGTGAGAAGCACATCTATGTGGCCAACTGGTTCTTCGGGGCCTTCATCATCGCGGTGGCGATCCTGCACATCATCAACAGCCTGGCGGTGCCGGCCACACTCACCAAGTCCTATTCCGTCTATTCCGGCACCGTGGACGCCATGGTGCAGTGGTGGTACGGCCACAACGCCGTGGGCTTTTTCCTGACCGCCGGCTTCCTCGGCATCATGTACTACTTCGTGCCCAAGCAGGCGGAGCGTCCGGTGTACTCCTACCGCCTCTCGGTGGTGCACTTCTGGGCCCTGATCGCCATCTATGTCTGGGCCGGCCCGCACCACCTGCATTTCACCTCGCTGCCGGACTGGACCCAGAGCCTCGGCATGGCCATGTCCCTGGTGCTGCTGGCGCCGTCCTGGGGCGGCATGATCAACGGCATCATGACCCTGTCCGGCGCCTGGGACAAACTGCGCACCGACCCGATCCTGAAGTTCCTGGTGGTGTCGCTGTCCTTCTACGGCATGTCCACCTTCGAGGGCCCGATGATGTCCATCAAGTCGGTGAACGCCCTGTCCCATTACACCGACTGGACCATCGGCCATGTGCATTCCGGTGCACTGGGATGGGTCGCCATGATCTCCATTGGTGCGGTCTACCACCTGATTCCCCTGATGTACGGCCGCAAGGCCGGCGAGATGTACAGCGTCAAGCTGATCGACCTGCACTTCTGGCTGTCCACCATCGGTACCGTGCTCTACATCGTCTCCATGTGGGTGAACGGCCTCATGCAGGGGCTGATGTGGCGCGCCGTGAACAGTGACGGCACGCTGACCTACAGCTTCATCGAGTCCGTCGAGGCCAGCTATGCCGGCTACGTGGTGCGCTTCATCGGCGGCGGCATCTTCTTCACCGGCATGCTGGTGATGGCCTGGAACATCTGGAAGACACGCGAGCAGGCGCTGGCGCAGGGCATCAGCCCCGACAGCGAATCAGCCCCGGGCAGGGAGGCACTGGCATGAGCGAATTCATCGAGAAGAACCTGACCCTGATGATCGTGCTGATCGTGTTCGCGGTGAGCTTCGGCGGCATCGTGGAGATCGTGCCCCTGATGTCGCAGAAGACGGTCACCGAGCCGATCGAGGGCCTCAAGCCCCTCACCCCGCTGCAGCTGACCGGGCGCGACATCTACATCCGCGAAGGCTGCACCGTGTGCCACTCTCAAATGATCCGCCCGCTGCGCGCCGAAGTGGAACGCTACGGCCATTACTCGGTGGCCGGTGAGCTGGTGTATGACCATCCCTTCGTGTTCGGCTCCAAGCGCACCGGCCCGGATCTGGCCCGTGTGGGCGGGCTCTACAGTGACGACTGGCACCGGGCGCACCTGCTCGACCCGCGCTCCGTGGTGCCCGGCTCCAACATGCCGGCCTACCCCTGGCTGTTCGACACCCCCATCGACGCCGAGGTGCTGCCGAAGAAGCTCGGCGCCCTGCGCGCCGTGGGCGTGCCCTACACCGACGAGGACATTGCCGGTGCCAGCGCGGGTCTCGAGGGGCTGATGGAAGCCGACGCCGTGATTGCCTATCTGCAGCAGCTGGGCACCCTGATCACAGAGAGGCGCTGAGAATGGACATCACCGACATGCGCAGTCTGGCCACCGTGCTGTGTGCCGTGGCCTTCGCGGGAGTGGTCTGGTGGGCCTACGGGCCGAGCCGGCGCAAGCAGTTTGACGAGGCAGCGCAGCTGCCGTTTGACGACGAGGAAGTGCAGGAGAACAGGCATGAGTAGTCTTTCCAGCGGGTTCATCATCATCGGCACTCTCGGGTCGCTGCTGGCCTTCTTCCTGATCCTCTACCTGAACCGCAGCACCCGGAATCCGGGCAAGACCACCGGCCACAACTACGACGGCATCGAGGAGTACGACAACCCGCTGCCGGCCTGGTGGTTCTGGGGCTTCGTCATCACCATCGTGTTCGGCATCGGCTATCTGCTGTATTTCCCGGGCCTGGGCAATTTCGCCGGTTTCGGGGGCTGGTCCCAGGTGGGTGCACTGGAAGCTTCCCAGGACGCCGCCGACGAGCGTTACAACCCGCAATTCGCGCAGTACCTCAGTGTGCCTGTGGACGAATTGATGCACGATGCCGCCGCGATGCGCATGGGCAGGCGGCTGTTCGCCAACAACTGCGCGGTGTGTCATGGTGCTGCCGGCACCGGCAGTGAGGGCTTTCCCAATCTGACAGACGCCGAATGGCACTGGGGCGGCAGCGCCGAGCAGATCAAGACCACGATCATGCAGGGGCGTCAGGCCATGATGCCCGCCTGGGGTCCGGCGCTGCAGGACCAGGGCGTGACCGAGGTGGCGGAATACGTGGAGCAGCTCGCCGGACGCGAGGTGGATGCCACGCTGGCGGCCGCCGGACAGGAGCGCTACGCCATGTTCTGTGCCGCCTGCCACGGCCCGGACGGCAGCGGTCAGCCCATGATGGGCGCGCCGGGCCTGAACAACGAACACTGGCTGTACGGCAACTCCCGCCTGCGCATCGAAGACATCATCCGCCACGGCCGCAATGGGCAGATGCCGGCGTTCGCCGAACGCCTCGGCGAAGAGAAAGTGCATATTCTGGCGGCGTACGTTCGCAGCCTGAGCACGCAATAGGTCCGCCATGGACAGGATTCCTGCGCAGCAGATCGATTCCGAAGACGTGGATTCCCGCGTCTTCAATCTTTATGAGAAGAAGGAAAAGATCTACATCCGCAAGATGGAAGGCCTGTTCCAGACCATCCGGCAGTACACCGGCTGGCCTCTCCTGCTGGGCTATTTCCTGGCGCCCTGGCTGCAGATTGACGGCCGCCAGGCCATCCTTTTCGACCTGCCCGAACGCAAATTCCACATCTTCTGGCTGACCCTGTGGCCACAGGACTTCGTGCTGCTGATGTGGACACTGGCGATCGCCGCGTTCGCCCTGTTCTTCGTCACCAATCTGCTCGGTCGTGTGTGGTGCGGGTATACCTGCCCGCAGACGATCTGGACGGCCATCTTCATGTGGGCCGAGCAGATCACCGAGGGCGAACGGCATCAGCGCATCGCCCTGGACAAGACGCCGTCCTTCCTCCGTCGCGACGGGCGCAACCGCGCCGGCTGGAACAAGCTGTGGAAGCGCGGACTCAAGCACGGCATGTGGCTGGGCTTTGCGGCGCTGACGGGAGTCACGTTCATCGGCTACTTCTACGGCATCCGCGAACTGCTCGGCGACGCCCTGGCCTGGCAGCTGCCGCTGACCGCCAGTTCCTGGTCCGTGTTCTTCACCCTCGCCACCTATATCAATGCCGGCTGGCTGCGCGAGCATGTCTGCATCTACATGTGCCCCTATGCTCGCTTCCAGTCGGCCATGTTCGACCAGGACACGCTGATCATTTCCTACGACACCGCACGCGGCGAGCAGCGCGGCTCGCGACGTCGCAACACCGATCACAAGGCGGCCGGCCTCGGCGACTGCATCGACTGCACGATGTGCGTGCAGGTGTGCCCCACCGGGATCGACATCCGCGACGGCCTGCAGTACGAATGCATCGGCTGCGCCCACTGCATCGACGCCTGCGACTCGGTGATGGACAAGATGGGCTACCCCCGAGGCCTGGTGTCCTATACCACGCAGCACAAGCTGGCCGGCGGCAGCTGGACGTGGAAGCGTCCGCGCCTGCTCGGCTACGGCGCGGCCCTGCTGGTGATGCTGCTGCTGTTTGCCGGCGTGCTGTTCACCCGCACGCCCCTGCGTCTGGACGTGATCCGCGATCGTGGCCAGCTCTACCAGCCGGTGGCCGGCGGCCTGATCGAGAACGTCTTCACGCTCAAGATCATCAACATGCAGGCCACGGAGCAGACCTATACGCTGCAGGTGGATGGACTGCCCGCCGCGCGACTGCTGCCGGACGCCCCGGTGAGTGTGCCGGCGGGTGAGATCGTCGAAGCGGTGGTGCGCGTGCAGGTCGATCCGGATCAGCTTGCGGACTTCAACACGGCGTTCGACTTCGTGCTGGAATCCACCTCCGCGCAGGGTGCAGACTCGCTGCGGGTGAGCACGCCCAGTCGCTATTTCGGCCCCCGCCCCCTGGCCCGCTGAGGAACCTTCATGAACTCCAGACCCGACACCATGCAGGCAGGCGCGCAGTCCCGCACGGCGCAGCCCTGGTATCGCCACCGCTGGCCCTGGGTGCTGATGCTGGTGCCCTTCGCGGCCGTGCTGTTCGGCGTCTTCATGTTCGTGACGGCGCTGTATTACCCGGATGATGTGGTGGTGGACACCTATTACCGCGACGGCCAGGCCATCAATCAGTTGCGGGCACTGGACGATGCCGCCCATGCGCTGGGCATCACCGCCAGTCTGACGCTGGACGAGCAGGGCGCACGCCTGACGCTGACCGGCACGCAGGAGCCTGTGCTGCAGCTGTTCCTGTTTCATGTCACGGACAGTCACGCGGACCAGGCTTTCCTGTTTCAGCCGCAAGGGGGGAACCTGTTCCAGAATCCCGACCCGGCGCTGACGCAGCGGCTTGGCAGCGAGGGGGTCTGGTACCTGGAATTGCGCGGGGCGGACAATGACTGGCGCCTGCGCCAGCGCGTCGTCACCCCGGTGGCGACAGTGAGGTTCTGATGCTCGACAAGGTCCGCACAAGCCTGTGCCACCACTGCCAGGCGCCTCTGTCCGACGCCGAGCGCTGCGAGGCGCTGATCGGCGGCACCCTGCACAGCTTCTGCTGCCAGGGCTGCGCGGGCGCCGCACGGCTCATCGATGCACTGTCACTCAATGCCTTCTACGACTATCGGGCCAGCTGCGACACCTCCCTCCCGGCAAGCTCACAGCGCAAGGCCCGCGCGGTGCAGGACTTCCTGCCTGCGATCGCACACACCCCGGACGGCGTCACGCTGCACCTGCTGATCCCCGACCTGCGCTGCGTGGCCTGCGTCTGGCTGCTGGAGCAGGTGCTGGGGCGCCAGGACGGCGTGCAGGAGGTGAAGGTGAATTTCGCGCGACGCCGCCTGCAGCTGCGCGTCCACGACAGCGACCGCCTGCCCGCGCTGATCAGCCTGATCGAGCAGCTGGGTTACAGCCCCGTGCCCGATCTGCCCGATGCCGGCCGCGAGGCGGGCAAGGCGCTGCGCCGGGCCCAGCTGCTGCGCCTGGGCGTGGCCGGGCTGTGCATGATGCCGGTGATGATGTTCGCCATGGCGTCCTATCTGGCCGGCCCGCCCACGGCGCAGAACCCCGCCAGTGGCATGGACCCTCTCTATGAAAGCCTGCTGCGCTGGGCCTCGCTGGCACTGAGCACCCCGGTGGTGTTCTACAGCGCCGCGCCCTTTCACCGCGGCGCCTGGCAGGCCCTGCGTCATCGCCAGCTGGGCATGGACTTGCCGGTGTCGCTGGCCATCCTCGCGGCCTGGGTGCTCAGCGTCTACAACACCCTGAGCTTCGGCAGTGCTGTCTATTTCGACACAGCCTGCATGTTCGCCTTCCTGCTGCTGCTCGGCCGCCATGTCGAACTGCTGTCGCGCGAGCACTTCGAGTACAACGCCGACCATCTGCTGCGCTTGCTGCCCACGACGGCGCGACGGCGTTCGGCCTGCACGCAGACGGAGTTCGCCACTGTGCCGATGCACGAGGTCGTGGCGGGCGATGTCCTGCAGGTGCTGCCTGGCGAGACCATTCCGGCCGACGGGGTGCTGCTCGAAGGCAGCGCCAGCATCAGCGAGGCCGCCTTCACGGGCGAGCCCTTGCCCGTGCTGCGCACGCCGGGCGCCCGCGTGCTGGCAGGAGCGCTGAATCACGACGGCACCCTGCTGGTGCAGGCGGCCAGTGCGCCGCAGGACTACCTGATCACTCGACTGGCCCGCCTGCAGGACGCCGCGATGGCCTATCGCCCGCGCTGGTCCCTGCTGGCCGATCGCGCGGCAGGCTGGTTCATCGGCACCGTCCTGGTGCTGGCGGCCGGCGCCGGTGTGGCCTGGCATCTCGCCGGCAGCCCTGACGCCTGGGTGATCGCACTGACCGTCCTCGTGGTGGCCTGCCCCTGTGCGCTGTCGCTGGCCACCCCCGTCGCCATCACCGTGGCCACCACGACACTGCGCCGCCATGGCGTGTTGATCCGCAACGGTGCGTTTCTGGAACGCGCGGCGGCGACCACGACTGTCGCCTTCGACAAGACAGGCACGCTCACCGAGGCGCAGCTGCAGGTGCAGTCGGTCATTCCCCTCGGCGAGCGCAGCGCGGAGGAGTGTCTAGCGCTGGCGACGGCGCTGGAGCGGCACAGCGAGCACCCCATCGCGCGCGCGTTTGCCACGCCCACGACGCTGGTCGCCACGGCGGTCGAGCTTGTGCCTGGCGGCGGGGTGAGCGGCATCATCGATGGCCACGCTTGCCGCCTCGGGCAGAGCGCCTGGGCCTGCCCGAGCGAGCCGGCACTCACACCGCCCTGCGAGAACGGCCTCTGGATTCTGCTCTGCGGCCCCGGCCCGCTGGCCTGGATCGGTCTGCAGGACACCCTGCGTCCGGACGCCGCCGCCATGCTCGACGCGCTGCGGCACGACGGCCTGCGCACCGCCCTCTACAGCGGAGACCCGTCCCCGGGCGGTCTGCGCCTTGCCCGGTCGCTGCCGCTGGACGTGGTGCAGACCGGCATGAGCCCGGCGCAGAAGATCGCGGCCGTGCGCGCGGAAGGCGAGAAAGGCACGGTGATGATGGTGGGCGATGGTATCAACGATGCCGGCGCCATGGCGGCGGCTGCGTGTTCGATTGCCATCAGCCCGCGCGATGTGCTGGTGCAGAACAGCGCCGATGCCACCCTGGTGACCCCGACGCTGGGTGTGCTGCCGGCCGTGCTGCGTTATGCGCGGCGTGCGCGGCGCATCATCCGGCAGAATCTGCTGTGGTCGCTGCTCTACAACCTCTCGGCGATCCCGCTCGCCCTGGCCGGCCTGCTGCCGCCCTGGCTGGCGGCCATCGGCATGAGCGTGTCCTCGTTGTTCGTGGTGTTCAATGCCGGCCGTCTGCGGCGGATGGAGGGCTGAGATGGAACTGTTCCTGGTGCTGATCCCCGTGACGGTGGTGCTGGTGCTGCTCTCGCTCTGGGCCTTCGTGTGGTCCACCCGCAACGAGCAGTTCGATGATCTGGACAGACAGGCCTGGTCGATCCTGTTCGAAGAGCCGGAACAGCGCAGCCAGCGGGATTCCGATGGCAGCGAGCCACGCCAGGAGGACGAGCCCCGATGAACGACTATCTGCTGGCATTCTCGCTGGGCCTGCTGAGCACCCCGCACTGCGCCGGCATGTGCGGCAGCGTCCTGGGAGCATTGCTCGCCGGCAGTCAGCGCCCGCACGCGGCCGCCGTGCCCATGGGGGCCATCCTGCAGTTCGGCAGCGGCAAGCTGCTGGCCTATGCGGCGCTGGGCAGCGTGGCCGGGCTCGGCGGCCTGGCCCTGTCCGGCGGCCTGACCGGCCCGGGCATGGTGCTGCGCGGGCTCAGTGCGCTGCTGATGATCGGCATCGGCCTTTACATTGCCGGCTGGTGGCGCGGCATCAGCCGGCTGGAGCAGGCCGGCGCGCAACTCTGGCAACCCTTGTTGCGTCGCGCGGGGAGCCTGCGCCTGGAACGGCCGGGCCATCGCCTGCTGGCGGGCATGGCCTGGGGGCTGCTGCCCTGCGGCATCGTCTACAGCATGCTGGGGCTGGCACTGGCCAAGGCCAGTCTGCTGGAGGGCGGCCTGCTCATGGCCAGCTTCGGTCTGGGCACCATGCCCTTCGTGATCACGGCGGGCGGCCTGCTGGGCAGCGCCCGGCGACTCACGGGCAATGCCCTGCTGCGCCAGCTGGCCGGCGCAGCCATGATCGGCATGGGACTCGTGACCCTGGGCATGCTGTTGATGCCCGCGCCACACGCACACTGAATCACGCAGGACCCGGGCACGCGCCCGGCGATCGAACAACAACACAAGAGCGCAGCAGGCTGCGCCGATCAGGAGAACGACATGAAGCACATCCTCGGCATACTTGGTTCCCCGCGGCAGGAGTGGGCACGCATTCGCGACGCCAACGCCAGCATCGCCGGGCATTACCTGCAGTTCCTGGTCTGGATCGCCCTGCTGCCGCCGCTGGCCTGGTGGTTCGGGGCTTCCCGCATCGGCTGGCAGATCGGCGATCGCACCATCGTGCTGACTTCGGGCTCGGCGGCGCAAATCATGGCCCTGTTCTACGTGGCGATCCTGTGCTGCGTGGGCTTTCTCGGCTACATGATCTACTGGATGGCGAAGACCTACGACGCGCGCAACAATGACATGGCCCATGGCATCGGGGTGGCGGCCTATATGTGCACACCACTGTTCCTCACCGGGCTGACCGGTCTGTATCCGATCCTCTGGCTGGACATGCTGCTGGGCACGGCGGCCGGCGCCTACACGCTTTACCTGCTGTACATCGGCATCCCCATCGTCTACGACATGCCGCGTGAGCGGGGTTTCCTGTTCGCCAGCGCCACCGTCGCCGTCGGCCTGGTGCTCACCGTTGCCCTGCTCGCCGCCACGGTCATACTATGGGAAATGGGCGCGATGCCCGTATTCACTGACGCATGAGGTCCCGATGGCACGGCTCGAATTCGAACACATCATTCAGGTCAACGACCCGCGGCAGCCGCATCTGCCGACGATGACACGCACACAGCTGTGGGAGGGCCTGCTGTTCCGCACCCGCTACCCGGGCCATTTCAATCCGAGCCTGAGCACCACGCTGGAGCAGGTCAGCGCCTCGGGCTTTGTGCGCCACCTGCGTTTCGGCGAGGACAGCCTGCGCGATGTGGTGAGTCTGCGCCCGGAGGAAGAGATCGAGACGCGCACGGATGCCGTGGCGGGGCAGATGTTCGCCCACAGCATCACGCGCATCGAGGAGCCGGCGCCAGGTCATCTGGTGGTGCGCTTCTATTATTCCCGCGACTCGGGCAACGAGCCGGGTGGGCTGGATGTCGACAGCTATCTCAAGGAGGCCTATCTGCAGAATGATCGCGATGCGATCGCCGAGCTGCGGCGCTTTGCGCGGGAAGGGCTGCCGGGCAGCGGTTCATGGCTCCAGTGAGACGCCCAGAGCCAGCGCATAGCGCTGCTCCTGGACCTGCTCGGGTGCCAGCCGGGCGCTGAGCAGGTCGCTGGCGTCGTGACGGATCATGGTCACTGCCGCCAGGCGATAGTCCGGGGCGAAGTCCGCCTGCATCACGCTTCCCCACAGGCTCAGCATGGCGGTGTCGATGCGCCGCACCTGGTTGTCCTTCGCCCATTCCCCCGAGATGGCCTTGCCCAGATCAGCGAGCTGCCGGGTCAGCTGTGAACGCTGCGCGTCCGACAGATCCACCAGCACCGATTCGGCGATGGCGTTCCAGCCCAGCGCCATGAACTCCGAACCTTCGTAGAAACGCACCACCCACTCCAGGTATTGCTGCTGCGTCTGCAGCGCCTGATTGGGAATGTCGGCGGCGTAGAGGCTCAGGAAATGCGCCTGCGGCGGCAGATCAGCCGGCCAGGCGAGCAGCTCAGGGCGCTGGGCGCAGGCGCTCAGCACGAGACTCAGCAGCAGGACGGACAGCAGGCGCATGGCGTCAACCCGGTGAAGGAACACAGCCGCATCATAGCAAAGCGAATCCGCCTCGCCAGCTCTGTCAATGGGACTCGATGATGCCCAGCCGGAGGGCTTCCAGCGTCAGCTCGGCGCGATTGCTCACCTCGAGCTTGGCGTAGATGCTCTTCACATAGCCCTTGATCGTGTCAGGCGAAAGCGCGAGGGAGAGCGCCGTGTCCTCGACGCTGTAGCCCTTGCCGATCATGCAGATCACGTCGATCTCGCGGCGCGTCAGGGCGGTGGCGGCCAGCGCGGCCCCCTGATTGTTGAAATGGTCGATCAGCCGCTGGGAGGACGCTGGCGACAGAGGCGGGCGATTCTTGCGGATGCCCTTGAGGTAACTGACGATGCGCTCGCGGTCCTGGTCCTTGAGGATATACCCCCTGGCGCCGGCCTTGAGGGCGGTGAACAGGTTGCGGTCGTCATCATAGATGGTGGCCACCACGATGTAGCAGGGGGTCTGCTGGCGCGAGAGGGCACGAATCAAGTCCAGTCCACTGCCATCCGGGAGACCCAGATCGATCAGGGCCAGATCGAATTCACGCGCCGCCAGCTGCGCGCTGCCGCTGCCGACATCCTGTGCAAGCGCGATCTGCAGACCGGGAAAAGCGGCCTGCACGCAGGACTCGAGCCACTCCCGCGTGTCCGGGTTGTCTTCCACGATCAGGGCATTTCCGGTTTCCAGTGGCAGCATCCTGTGCGCTTCCCGTTCGTTGTGCCCGCGTCCCGGCCCAGTGCCGGGATGACAGGTCGGCCAGACTCTAGTGAACGGCTTCCGAGTTGTACAGCCCCGAAAAGGGGGCGGCGAACCCGTTTCTGACTGCTTGGTCTTCCCAAGAGGCTGGTCAATAATCATTCATCCTTCGTCTCCCGGAGTCCTTTGTCCGATGTCGCTTGCCTGTTTTGCGCGCCTGCCCGCCCTGCTGCTGTGGCTCTGCTGTCTGTTCTGGGCACCGGCAGTGCTGGCGCAGTCGACACTGCCGGACGGCGTGCAGGTGATCGACACGGTCGAGTTCACCTACTGGAATGCCACCACGCCGCCGCCCCCCGACACCCCATGGCAGACACTGACGCTCCCCTACAACACGCGAGACAACGTGGCCGGCAACAGCCCGCAGGCAGAGGGCTCCGCCTACGTCTGGTTCCGCTTCGCGCTGGACCAGCCCGCGAGGGAGGGCCGCTACAGCCTGTACTTCTGGCGTTTCAACATGGCCCTGGCCGTGTATCTCAACGGCAACGAGATCGGCGGCACCAGTGTGCGCGAGGGCCGCACGACCATGTCCTGGAACCAGCCACTGCTGGTGGATGTCCAGCAGCCGGTGTGGCGGGCCGGCAGCAACGAGGTGCTGGTGCGTCTGAGTCGAGGCGTCTGGGGCGGGAGCTTCGCGCCTGTGCTGTTCGGAGATGCTGCGGCGCTGGGCGAGATGTGGGCCGAGCGCCGGTTCCGGCAGGTCGAGATCAACGAAGTGCTGCTGGCCTTCGGCCTGGGCCTGAGCTTCATCAGCTTCGTGCTCTGGGCCATCCGGCGACGTGACACGGTGTACCTCTGGTTCAGCGGCATGTGCCTGAGCTGGAGCATGGTGACCCTGCACATGGTGACCCTGCACATTCCCATGTCCTACCAGCACTGGCTGGCACTGATCCATACCGCCATTGACGTGTCGATCTTCTGCATGTACGGCTTCATCGGCCGCTTGGTGGACGGGGTCAAGAAGCCGGCACGCGAACGGCTGGTGCTGGCCTGGGCGGTCCTGGCCTCGGCCACCCATTTCCTGGTGCCATCGGCGTATTTCTGGGGCGCGGCGTACTCCATGCACCTGCTGGGCACCGCGGCGCTGGCGTTGATCGTGGTGCGGGTCGCCATGATCGCCCTGCGCGAGCGCCGCCTTCAGGCGATCATCGTCAGCACCGCGATCCTGCTGCAGATCCTGCTGTTCTCCCACAATGTCTACCTGATGTTCTTCACCAACAGTGCCCGCTGGGAAGGCAACATGTTCTATGCGCACTTCGGCATTCCCATGTTGTTCTTGATCTTCGTGGGCACACTGCTGATGCGCTTCTCCAGCGCCCTGAGCATGGCGGAGACGCTCAACCGCGACCTCGAGTCGAAGGTCGAGTCCAGCCGGCAGCTGATCGAACGCAGTTTTGCGGAGCGCCGCGCGCTGGAGATCCGTCAGGCCGCAGAACAGGAGCGACTGAAGATCTACCGGGATCTGCATGACGACGTCGGCTCCAAGCTGCTGTCCATCGTGCACGCGGATCGCGACAGCAAGCTGGGGCACATGGCACGCGCCGCTCTGGAAAGCCTGCGGCAGGCGGTTTCCAGGGCGAATACGCCCGATCAGTCGCTGTCCGGGTTTCTGCGTGACATACGGGAGGAGACCGAGTTGCGTCTGCACGGCTCGGGCCATGAGGTCCACTGGCAGCAACCCGAACAGGTGCCGGAGTTGATCATCCCGTCAGCCATCGCCTTCAATCTGAACCGCATCCTCAAGGAGTTGGTCAGCAACATCATCCGCCACGCCAGTGCTGAGCAGGTGCAGGTGCAGGTCGAGTTCCTGCCGACCCAGTGGAACATCCTGATCGAGGACAACGGGCTGGGCTTCCAGCGTCACGCCGTGCAGGGCAACGGCCTGCACAACATCGATACTCGCGCCATTGAAATCGGCGCACATGTGCTCTGGCAGGGCGAGCTGCACCGAGGCACGCGCTGCCTTGTCAGTCTGCCGTTTCACTTGCTGCGACCGACTTCCCCCCTCGCCTGAAGTGCATCAATCGTGTTACCTGATGTAACACTTCCCCACAGTTTCGCGGTTGTCATGCCTTGGGAAAGGTGTTTGAATCCCTCCCCACGTCACCTGGCGGACCCGCTTCGCAGTCTGCACGAACACTGTGTGAACCAGGATGATCAACGAGCAGAATCTGCCTATGAAAGATCAGCTTCCCAACTGTCAGCACTGGCGCCTCGAGCGCGACAGCGACGATATTCTCTGGCTGTTCCTGGACCGTCAGGGCGAGTCGGTGAATGCCTTGTCCTCCCAGGTGCTGCAGGAGCTGGACACCATCATCGGCAGTGCCGAGCGCAACCTGCCCAGGGGCCTGGCC
>JACCDI011360040.1_pt1 | contig 21900 bp, 16 predicted proteins | sample 7442791 | NCBI WGS metagenome assembly JACCDI01 (sample SAMN15323434, study PRJNA562643) | freshwater metagenome | isolation source: river surface water | place: USA:Blue River Watershed | collected 2017-08-15
AGCCCAATAAACCTCCCCCATTCGAGCATCCAGTGCGATGATGAATCGCTGACCATCCATTTGATTGGGATGGCTTTGGATCAATTGGGTCGCCATAGCGTCCAAGCTGGTAACTGGGATTACTGGGAGGTTTGTACCAACCGCAAGCCCTTGTGCAACTGCGACTGAGAGACGCACTCCCGTAAATGCGCCTGGACCAACACCAACAGCAATCGCATCCAAGTCGGCAAACCCTGCGCCGATCTGTTTTAAGAGAGTGTTACACCAAGGTAAAAGGACTTGACTCGCTTTAGAGCCAACATGCTCATGCCGATGGGAAATCGGTTGGTCATCAAATGACAAGGCCACCGAACACCACGAGGTCGAAGTGTCGATGGCCAGGATGCGCATAGTTAAGTGACTAAGACATCGAAGACTAAGACATCGGTCTTGGTCTTAGAACTCTTCGTAGAGAGGTAAGGTTAAGAACTCCACAAATTGATCATTGGCAACCAGATCTTCAAAGATCTTTGCGGCACGATCAAACTGTCCAACAGCTCCAGAGTCTTTTACTTTCTTGAGCTCTTCTGCAATTAATTGGCGGACTAACTCCATGGTGATCTTGCGACCATCTTCCAACACGCCTTTGGGAGACCGAATCCATTGCCAAACTTGTGAGCGGCTAATTTCTGCGGTAGCAGCGTCTTCCATCAAGTTATGGATAGGAACGCAACCATTACCGGCGAGCCATGCACCCATGTAATGAATACCAACATTGATGTTGTAACGCAGGCCAGCTTCGGTGATGGGACCCTCGGGTGCAAAGTTCAGCAAATCGGCAGCGGTCACATTTACATCATCGCGCTGACGATCAAATTGATTGGGCTTATCACCAAGCACTGCTTTGAACTCGGACATGCAAAGCTCTACTAAACCGGGGTGCGCAACCCAGCTACCGTCGTAACCATCGGTCGCTTCACGACGCTTATCGGCTGACACTGCGGCAAGAGCTGTTGCATTCTTCTCGGGATCATTCTTAATTGGAATAAATGCACTCATGCCGCCCATGGCTGGTGCGCCACGCTTATGACAGGTCTTCAATAGGAACAGAGCATATGAACGCATAAAGGGCGAGGTCATGGTGACCTTGACACGATCCGCTAAGCAGAAGTTCTTATCAAGCTTGAACTTCTTAATTGCGGAGAAGATGTAATCCCAACGACCAGCATTCAAACCAGAACTGTGATCGCGCAACTCATACAGAATCTCGTCCATCTCGAATGTAGCGTTGATGGTCTCGACTAAAACAGTGGCTTTGATACTGCCGTGCTTCATACCAAGTTCTTTCTCGGCCATTGTGAAAATATCATTCCACAAACGTGCCTCTAGGTGGCTTTCAATCTTGGGTAAATAAAAGAATGGGCCAAGACCACGAGCCTCAAGGTACTTGCCGCTATTGAATGTAAAGATTGCGAAGTCAAAAATACCGCCCGAGACACGCTCGCCATCGACTAAAACGTGTTTCTCATCCAGGTGCCAGCCACGGGGGCGAACAATCAAGGTTGCGGTTTTCTCATTGAGTTTGTACTCTTTGCCAAATAGATTGAGTTCGATGTCACGACGCACCGCTTTCTTAAGATTGACGTGACCCTGAACAATGTTCTCCCAATATGGGCTATTGGAATCTTCAAAATCCGCCATATAGGAATCGGCGCCCGAGTTCAGGGCGTTAATCACCATCTTGGCATCAACAGGACCAGTCAACTCAACCCGACGGGTCTCGAGTGCCTTCGGAACTGGGGCAATTTTCCAGTCACCTTCCCGAATTGATTTGGTCTCTGGCAAGAAATCAAGCTTATGCCCAGCATCCAATTTTTTTGCTAATTCAGCACGTTTTTTAAGAAGCTCCTGGCGACGGGGTTCAAAAGCGCGATGAAGTTTGGCGACAAACTCCAATGCCTCAGGGGAAACGACAGATGCGAAGTCCGGATTGAGTTTTCCTTTTAGCTCAATGCCACTGGATTCGATGGTTGGTGCGCCAGACATGAATACTCCTAATTAGTACAAATGAATAAGAAAAAAGATCAGAATATTATGCCTGATTTGATGCAGCGCACACCAAATCGAGTCTAGCGAAAGGTGGCGATCAACTCTTTGGGTGCTTGCACTAACTCAATCAAGACACCCTCGCCGCTATATGCAAATTCTTCATTGCCTTTGGGATGAACAAAAATGATGTCGTGACCGCCAGCGCCCTTACGAATACCTCCGGGTGCGAAGCGTAATCCCTTTTGAGTGAGCCACTCGACTGCTTTGGGTAAATCATCAACCCATAGACCAATATGATTGAGAGGCGTTTGATGAACCGCGGGTTTTTTATTGATGTCGAGGGGCTGCATCAGATCGACTTCCACTTCGTGCATACCGTGGCCGATCGCGCAGATATCTTCATCAACGTTCTCACGCTCCGACACAAAAGTATCTTTGTATTGAAAGCCCAATAAATCAACCCAAAGGGCCTTAAGTCGTTGTTTATCGACCCCACCAATCGCTATTTGTTGAATCCCTAAGATCCTGAATGGTCGGCTCATGATGCTCACTTGGCAAACTTAATAATGATTTGATCCACTGCGAGGCTTGAGCCTTCACTTGCACAAATCTCTTCCACAATACCGTCTTGGCTGGCTGAGAGCGTGTTCTCCATCTTCATGGCCTCGATCACCACCAGCTTTTGCCCAGCACTCACTTTGTCACCCTTCGCAACATGTAACTTAGTGAGTAATCCCGGCATTGGTGAGAGAAGTAGCTTTGAAGTATCTGGTGGAGCTTTGTAAGGCATGCGGCGTTGGAGCTCAGCACCAAATGGACTCAAAACCACACAATCAAATCGCACCCCATCTTGCATAAAGATATAGCCTAGACCAGGCCGTTCCACTTGGGCACATTGCTCAGCTTGATGATTGAGTCGGTATTGCAATCGAATGCTGCCGGGCTGCCAATCACTTTCTAGAAAGTACTCCGAAATCTGTTCCGAGCCTTGATTGGGTTTGACCGTGATCTGATAGCCATGATCTTTTTGTTCAATCCGAGTGTTATGCGACTGTTGATCATGAACCACCACAAACTCTTGGGTAATTTTCATTTCATGACCAAGAAGTTGACCCTCCAGTAATTTTGCCCGTTCCAAATAACGGCGATGGACAAAGCAAGCCAATGCAGGCAAGCGATTCAGATCACTTGCTTGAACGGAGCTATTGGTAAAACCTTTGGGAAACTCTTCGGCAATAAAACCCGTATTGAATTTACCTGAGATAAAACGAGGGTGCTGTAAGAGCGCCGATTGGAACTGGATATTTGAATGGATTCCGCGAATCACGAACTGATTGAGTGCACCACGCATCTTGCTCATTGCTTCATCACGATTGGCACCATGCGTAATCAACTTTGCAATCATCGAGTCGTAATACATCGGTATCTCACCGCCTTCAAATACACCGGTATCAACCCGAACCCCATCCCTTGCTGAGGGAGGTTGGTATTTCACCAATCTGCCAGTGGATGGCAAGAAATTACGCAACGGATCTTCGGCATTAATGCGGCACTCCATGGCCCAGCCCTTGCGTGGGATTTGATCTTGCGTGAATGCCAATTTCTCACCAGCAGCCACCCGAATCATTTGCTCAACCAAATCTAAGCCAGTAATGCATTCGGTGACCGGATGCTCGACCTGTAAACGCGTGTTCATCTCTAAGAAGTAAAACGATTTGTCTTTGCCAACAACAAACTCAACCGTACCTGCTGATTGATAGTTAACGGCTTTTGCTAAGGCAACAGCTTGCTCACCCATCGCTTTGCGTGTTACATCGTCCAAAAATGGTGAAGGCGCCTCTTCAATCACCTTCTGGTGCCGTCTTTGGATTGAACATTCACGTTCCCAGAGATAAACCACATTACCGTGTGCATCACCCAGAACTTGTATCTCAATATGGCGTGGCTCCTCTACAAACTTCTCAATAAAGACACGATCGTCACCAAAACTATTGAGAGCTTCGTTCTTACACGCCAGAAATCCTTCTGCGGTCTCTTGATCGTTGTATGCAACTCGCAAGCCTTTTCCTCCGCCACCAGCAGAGGCTTTAATCATCACTGGGTAACCAATCCCTTTGGCAATCTTCACCGCTTCTTGTGCATCATCAATGGCAGCGTTGTGTCCTGGAATCGTATTAACCTTTGCTTCTAATGCGAGTTTCTTAGAGGCGATCTTGTCGCCCATGGCGGCAATCGATTGGTATTTGGGTCCAATGAAAACAATGCCCTCTTCTTCAACGCGCTTCGCAAACTCTTCGTTCTCTGACAGAAATCCATAACCCGGATGAACAGCTTGTGCACCTGTTTCTTTGCAGGCTGCAATGATTCGATCCATTCGTAGGTAAGACTCTCGTGACGGTGGAGGTCCAATACAAACTGCTTCATCAGCCATGCGTACATGACGCGCCTCAGCATCCGCTTCTGAGTACACAGCAACTGTTTGAATACCCAAACGCTTAGCGGTTAGCATGACACGGCAAGCAATCTCACCGCGGTTTGCAATCAAGATCTTCTTAAACATAATGTGTTCTCACCAAGATATCGTTTAGAGCGGAATGTTGCCGTGCTTGCGAGTTGGGTTTTGTAAATCCTTGTCTTGCAACATCGCTAGTGAGCGTGCAATCCGTTTACGAGACTCATGCGGCATGATCACATCATCAATATATCCACGTCGTCCAGCCACAAAGGGGTTGGCAAACTTCGCTTTGTACTCAGCCTCGCGTTGTGAGATCTTCTCGGGGTCACCCTTCTCATCACGAAAGATGATTTCTACAGCACCCTTGGGCCCCATCACAGCAATCTCAGCGGATGGCCAGGCAAAGTTCACATCGCCACGCAGGTGTTTTGAGGCCATCACGTCATATGCACCGCCGTATGCTTTACGGGTAATTAAGGTGACCTTTGGCACAGTGCAATCCGCGTAGGCATAGAGTAACTTCGCACCGTGTTTGATAATGCCACCATATTCTTGTGCAGTCCCAGGCATAAAACCAGGCACATCCACGAGTGTGACCACTGGGATGTTAAATGCATCGCAGAAGCGCACAAAACGCGCTGCCTTAATCGATGATTTGATATCAAGACAACCTGCGAGGACTAATGGTTGGTTTGCAACAATTCCGGCGGTTTGACCACCGATGCGAGCAAAACCAATGATGATGTTCTTCGCATAATCGGGTTGCAACTCAAAGAAATCCTCATCATCCACAATCTTATGAATCAACTCTTTCATGTCATACGGTTGATTGGGATTGAGCGGTACAAGCGTATCTAACGAGTAATCAGGCTCATCCGACCACACCAAGCCTCCCAAAAATGGAGCTTTCTCGCGATTAGAGAGTGGCAAGTAACTATAAAAACGCCGTAGCATCAAGATTGCTTCAACATCGTTATCAAAGGCAAGATCGCACACTCCTGATACAGTCGAATGAGTGCTTGCACCACCAAGATCCTCTGCACTCACATCCTCATGGGTGACGGTTTTGACAACCTCAGGTCCGGTCACAAACATATACGAGGTGTCTTTGACCATAAAGATAAAGTCTGTCAGTGCTGGCGAGTAGACCGCACCACCGGCGCACGGACCCATGATGAGTGAGATTTGTGGAATCACACCCGATGCAGACACATTGCGTTGGAAGATCTCTGCATAACCTCCAAGCGATGCCACCCCTTCTTGGATTCGGGCGCCACCAGAATCATTCAAACCAATCACGGGTGCACCAACTTTCATGGCTTGATCCATGATCTTGCAAATCTTCTCGGCGTGCGCTTCTGATAGAGAGCCACCTAAGACTGTGAAGTCTTGTGAGAACACAAAGACTAAGCGGCCATTAATCATGCCGTAACCGGTGACAACGCCATCGCTTGGCACAGTTTGATCAGCCATTCCAAAATCCGTGCAACGGTGCTCGACAAACATGTCCCACTCTTCAAAAGAATCTTCATCAAGCAATAGTTCGATGCGTTCACGGGCGGTGAGTTTTCCTTTGGAATGTTGCGCAGCGATTCGTTTTTGACCACCGCCTAAGCGGGCTAACTCACGCTTTGCTTCCAATTGAGAAATGATGTCTTGCATACCAACTCCTATTGAATATCGTGCGAGCGCATGGCTTCCAACAGACGTCGCGCAGCCACCGACGGGGCGACCGTTCCTTGATTAACCGCGCTACTCATTTGTGGCAGTAATGCTTGTACTGCGGGATTGTTCCGGAAGTTACTTTTGAGAGCACTATCAATGCGCTCCCACATCCAGTTGCTGGCTTGTTGCTTACGACGCTCTTGTAAATGCCCGTTATTGGTCTCTAATGTTTGGAAACGTTTAATTTCAGTCCACAGCTCACTGATTCCTTGACCTAGCAGTGCGCTCATTTGCATCACAATGGGATGCCATTCCTCTTTCATATGTGCAGCATGTTCAGGATTCCCCTGAAATCCCATCAAGCGCAGCGAGCTAGTAATAAAGGCTTGGGCGCGTGTTGCTGCATCTGGGTCAAGATCGGCTTTGTTGATCACAATCAAATCTGCAATTTCCATCACACCGCGTTTGATTGCTTGTAGATCATCGCCGGCATTTGGTAATTGCAGGAGCATAAATAGGTCGGTCATACCAGCAACAGCAATCTCGCTTTGCCCTACTCCAACTGTCTCAACAATCACTACATCGTGACCTGCAGCTTCAGCAAGCAACATGACTTCTCGGGTGCGCTCGGCAACGCCGCCAAGTGTTCCTGATGAGGGGCTCGGTCTAATAAATGCGTTCTCATTGACGGAGAGCAGTTCCATACGGGTCTTATCCCCCAAGATCGATCCGCCCGATAGGCTTGATGATGGATCAATGGCTAAGACTGCAACGCGATGGCCTTGTTGAATTAAATAAAGCCCTAGGTTCTCAATCAGGGTTGACTTACCAACACCTGGTACGCCCGAGATCCCGAGGCGAAAGGACTTGCCAGTATGCGGCAAGATGGTCTTTAGTAGTTGGTCGGCACGCTCGCGATGATCAGGGCGAGTTGACTCAAGCAAGGTAATTGCTTTTGCCAAAGCACGGCGCTGCTCTGGGCAAGGCTTACCTAGCAATGCGGCAATTAACTGCTCATCGGTTTGTGTTTGTGGCATGAATGATTAAGCCAGCTGTTGACGAATATGCTCCAACACATCCTTTGCTGAAGCGGGTATCGGTGTTCCAGGACCATAAATACCTTTCACACCAGCGTCATACAAAAACTCATAGTCCTGTCGTGGAATCACACCTCCCACGAAGACGATGATGTCATCGGCACCTTGTTTCTTGAGCTCAGCAATGATTGCGGGAACTAAAGTTTTGTGGCCAGCTGCTAGGGTTGAGATACCGAGGGCATGCACATCGTTTTCAATCGCTTGTCGTGCACATTCTTCCGGCGTTTGAAACAAAGGTCCCATGTCTACATCAAAGCCCAAATCGGCATATGCAGTTGCCACAACTTTTGCTCCACGATCATGACCGTCTTGACCTAATTTAGCGATCATCACACGGGGTCTGCGTCCATGTTGTTTTGCAAACTCGGCGATCTCGACTTTGAGTTTGTCCCATCCTTCTGCTGAATCGTATGCGGCTGCGTACACTCCGGTCACCTTTTGAGTATCGGCTCGGTGGCGGCCATAAACTTTCTCCAAAGCATCCGACACCTCGCCCACCGTAGCGCGCAACCGAATTGCTTTGATCGCTAAATCCAATAAATTACCTGTGTTGTTCTCAGCTGCCTCAGTCAGAGCAGCTAATGCTTTTGCAACTGCACTGCTATCGCGTTTTGCTTTGATTGCATTCAGACGCGCGATTTGGTTATTGCGCACCTTGTCGTTATCAATCACTAGTACGTCGACTAAACTTTCTTCCTGAAGCTTGTATTTATTGACGCCCACAATCACATCCGCGCCTGAGTCAATCTTGGCTTGTTTTTGGGCTGCGGCTGCTTCAATCTTTAATTTGGCCCAACCACTTTCAACCGCTTTGGTCATACCGCCCATGGCATCGACTTCCTCAATGATCTTCCATGCCGCGTCGGCCATCTCTTGTGTGAGTTTTTCCATCATGAACGATCCAGCCCAAGGATCAACCACGCTGGTGATATGCGTTTCTTCTTGCAAAATCAATTGGGTATTGCGGGCAATCCGTGAGGACATCTCGGAGGGCAAGGCAATTGCCTCATCAAAGGAGTTGGTGTGCAAGGATTGTGTGCCGCCAAATACCGCTGCCATCGCTTCAATGGTGGTACGCACCACATTGTTATAAGGATCTTGTTCAGTCAGCGACCAACCCGAGGTTTGGCAATGGGTTCGGAGCATCGACGACTTCGGGTTCTTGGGATTGAACTCTTTCATAATGCGCCACCACAAGATACGAGCGGCGCGTAGTTTTGCTATCTCTAGATAGAAGTTCATACCGATTGCAAAGAAGAATGACAAACGACCCGCAAACTCGTCGACATCCAACCCTTTGGCCAGAGCAGTTTTGACGTACTCCTTACCATCTGCCAGAGTAAAGGCAAGCTCAAGCGCCTGGTTTGCACCCGCCTCTTGCATGTGATAACCCGAGATCGAAATGGAATTGAACTTGGGCATGTTCTTGGCGGTATAGGCAATGATGTCACCCACAATCCGCATCGATGGTGCCGGCGGATAAATATAGGTGTTACGCACCATGAACTCTTTGAGAATATCGTTCTGAATGGTGCCACTCAATTGTTCTTGTTTGACACCCTGCTCTTCACCAGCAACGATGTAACCTGCAAGCACGGGTAAGACTGCACCGTTCATCGTCATCGATACCGAGATGCGATCAAGCGGTATGCCATCAAACAAAATTTTCATGTCTTCCACTGAATCAATCGCAACACCCGCTTTACCCACATCGCCCACAACGCGTGGATGATCCGAGTCGTAACCACGATGCGTTGCTAGATCAAATGCCACCGAGACACCTTGACCGCCACCCTCAAGTGCTTTGCGGTAGAAAAGATTAGATTCTTCAGCGGTTGAGAATCCAGCGTATTGACGTATGGTCCATGGACGCACGGAATACATCGTTGCCTGCGGACCACGCAGATAAGGCTCAAACCCAGGTAAAGAGTTAACGTAAGGAAGATTGTTGAGATCTCCTTGGGTATAGAGCGCTTTGAGATGAATACCGTCCGGGGTCTCCCATCCCAAGGCGTCGGGGTTGCCATGCGGTGCGGATTTAGAGGCCGCTTTTTTCCAGCTCTCTTCGGTTTGCTCAGGAGCCTTTGGCCACTGTGATTCTGGTTTAGAAGGATTCTTAGTCATTAGTTCCCCATGAATACGTTCTAGCACTTCGGTATTTTTATCATTCTGCTTGACTTTTTGGGATTTGTCCATAGAATTGCATACATAATTATGAATTCAGAATTGGATTATTGATTAGATTTAATCATTTAAATCAGTAACTTACATATAAAATGAGTAAATTACTAGCAACCCGACCACTCTATGAGGAGGTAGCTGACCAGCTACGTAGTCGTATTTTTGCTCATCAACTCTCCCCCGGAACCTGGATTGATGAACAGAGCCTAGCAAAGGAATTCGGTATCAGCCGAACCCCCATGCGTGAGGCAATCAAGGTATTGGCGGCTGAGGGCCTCATCACCATGAAATTGCGTCGAGGCGCCTATGTCACCGAAGTCAATCGGGGCGACTTAGAACAAATCTTCACCGTCTTATCCCTGCTCGAAGGCGAAGCCGCTCGAGAAGCAGCCAGTAAAGCCAAAGAGAAAGACCTCAATGAATTGGATGATTTGCACCTACGACTTGAGAAAGCTGCGGCCGATCGCAATCTCGATCAATTCTTTGAGATCAATGTGCGTTTTCATGAACGGATCATCGCGATTGCCAACAATCCATGGATGACCAATGTAATTGCCGATTTGCGTAAGGTGCTTAAGTTACAACGCAAAGACTCTCTGTCACGCAGCGGTCGTTTACAACAATCTCTTAATGAACATCGCGAGATTCTGAAAGCCTTACTCAAGCGCGATCCAATCGCTGCTGAGCAAGCAATGCGCACTCACCTTGCGCATGGTTTGGAAGCAGCTAAATAGAAGCGGTCAAATAAAGCAACAAATCAATAACTAGGTTGAAGAAAAACAAAGAGCCCGAATAGGGCTCTTGGTGATTGATTTAGTACTGATTATTTCTTGACGACTAAATCGCCAGGAATAGAGGCGATATAGGCTGCCATATCACGCAGATCTTTATCACTAAATTGTTTAACTTGGGATTGCATTACGGCGTTGTTTCTGCCAACAAGAGCGTTACCATCAGCTTTGTAGGAACTCAACGCATAGTACAAATAGTCAGCGTATTGACCAGCAATCTTGGGGTAAGCAGGAGAGATTGGGGCTTTCAATCCAGCGCCATGGCATGCGGCGCAGTTGTTCTTTTCAACCAACTCTTTACCTTTAGCAACATTGCCTGCGTTGGCAATGCCAATGGAAGCAGTCAGCATTGAGAGAATTAGAGCAAATTTCATCATGATGTCGATTCCAATTTACTTTAATGGGTTACTGGGTGATGAGGCAGTTTGTGCTGCGTAATACGCAGCGATATCTGCCATATCTTGATCATTTAAGCTGCCAGCAATACCGCGCATCGTGGGGTGCTTACGTTCACCCGATTTATATGCTTTGAGCGAGGCAACAATGTACTCGGCACTTTGACCACCGAGTTTAGGCACTCGATACACCTGAGGCCAATCTGCACGGTAGTCAGGAATTGCATGACATCCAACACAGATCCAAACTTTTGATTCACCTGCTTTCGCAGAACCTTTGATATCTTGGGCATTGGCATTGACGGAGAAAAGAGCTGCCAGCAGTGCCGTGCCAAATGATGTAACGATGGCTTTCTTCATGTGCGTAATCGGTTTGCAAAATGATTAATATTTTGTAGGCTGAAGTATAGCGGACAGCGAAAGCTGTCAGGCAAATTTGTCATTCCCTATACTGAGAAACTTTATTGCTTTTAGCCCTTTATTTTGCTTAATTTGAAAGATATTCATGAGCTTGATTGCACAAAAACTATCGAACCTAGGAATAACCCTAGTTCCTCCGGGAGCGCCTGCCGCCACCTATGTAATGGCTGTAACCAGCGGTAATCAGGTTTTTGTCTCAGGGCACATCGCCAAACGGGATGGCAAACCGTGGGTTGGTAAGTTGGGTGTTGATATGGACACCGCCTCTGGTAAGGCAGCAGCTCGCAGCATTGCAATCGATTTAATGTCGACCTTACAAGCTCATCTCGGTTCACTTGATCGTGTCAAACGAATTGTGAAGGTAATGGGACTGGTGAACTCAAGCCCAGAATTTATTGAACAACATTTGGTCATCAATGGTTGCTCTGAACTTCTGGCTGAGGTGTTTGGCGATGCTGGCAAACATGCGCGTAGCGCTTTTGGGGTTGCACAAATCCCGCTAGGAGCCTGCGTTGAAATCGAGATGATTGTTGAGATTTAATGGAATTGAAGGCTTCGCCCTTGCGAATCAATTAAAAGAGTTTTGATTGATTTCGATGGATACAGGGGTCTGAGAGCTTCACGGTAATTACTCAACTGCGTTTGATATTGCTCAAAGAGCGGATCGCTTTGATCCGGAATACTCAGTTTGTAATCCAAAATCACAAGTTCGTTCTCAAACTCCACTAAGCGGTCGACCCGAAGGCTCTTGCCTTCGTAATTGATGAGATCGAGCTCATTCCAGGCGTCGATGTAAAGCGATGGATCAAAATACTGGATCAAATCCTTGCACTTACAGACCTGTTGAGCACGTTGTAATGTCTTTTGCGCATCTGCTTCACTGATATTCAGTAATCGAGAAATTGAGTGCGTACTTGGCAATGTATTGACTACAGGGCGATACTGTTGTGGCGTGATTCGTTGCATTACTTGATGGAACCAATCACCCTCATCCATGCGTCGTTGTTGATCCATACTAATCGGTTCGATATTTTTTATAGGTGTAGCATCACCCTGCCAACTCAGCACAATATCGTGATACTCAAACCGACTCTCAATGCTTGATGTGCTCTCTGTGCGTTGAGGTGTTTTTAATGAACCGATGGTTTGATCAAGATCCAACTCTTCAAACAATGGGATCGACGCCAGCATCGCGCGGTCATACCAACTGTCTTTTAGCAAACCATTTTGTTTTCGGTTTTTAGAGCTCTCAACAGCACTTAGCCATAAACCCTGTTTAGCACGACTCAGTGCGACATACAGTAGGTTCCAGTTCTCATGCAAGGCGATGCCCTTCTCTTGCTCTTTCAGATGGGAGCGTACTTGTGACAAGCTTGTTTTGGTAAACATCGATAAATGATGTGGGGAATTAGTATCAGGATCCCAATCGAGCAAAATACCCCGACCAAAATTTGGCATGGCAGTATTGTTGGTGTCGAGAACAATAACAAAAGGAGACTCCAGTCCTTTTGCACCATGTATGGTCATCAAGCGCACACGTTGCTGGCGATTTGCAATTGTCTCTGGGTCAGATTCTTCATCCGTGGCAGCATCTTCAATATCATCCCCAAACTCTTCATCCCCATAGTTCTCACCACTCATCTCTCCCTCATCAGGGGTCTCGTCCTCATCACCGCGCCGCATTTGATTAAGTTGATCAATAAAACGCCCAAGACTGGGGTAACGACCGCCATCTAAATTAAGGGCAAGCTCTAGAAAGGCATCCAAATTAGCCAGAACCTGATCGCGATCACTTTCGTGGCACGCACTCGCGTATTTGTAACGCAGGTCTCCTGAGTGATAAATATGATCCAACAAATCATGGACTGGTAGATGTTTTGCTAAATCCATCCATTCGCTAATTTGCTTCGCAATGTCCTGAAATTGTTCTTTGAAGGGATGCCCTTGTTGATTTTCGATTGAATCGGAAAGTGCTTCCCACCAATTGCGATAACCTTGATTACTCTGCACTAGCTCGGCAAGCGTTTGCATTTGCTCCTCATTCAATCCATATAGAGGGCTACGCAGTACTTGCGCAAGTGCAAGGTCATGACTGGGATTACCAAGGATCGTGAGTAAGGCAATCAGATCATCGACTTCGAGGGTCTCAAGTAATCCTCCAAGCCTTGGACTATCAAATAGAAGATTGGCTTGTCGCAATGCTTCCTCGTATTGCGGGAGATATTGGCGACGTTTGACCAAGAGCAAGAAGTCACCAGGTCGCGCAGGTCGCCAGATCTTGCGTTTTTGTCGTGTACTGTTGGGATCGACTTGTTCATCTAATACCAAACGGGTGGCAATCACATGATGAATCAAAGCAGCAATGCGCTGACCTTCTATGATGCGTTGATGTTTTGCTGGCGTCTCGCGCGGATCAATGAATGGTGTTTCTAGCGCATGTCCGGTTCGTTGTGTTTGTAACTCTTCGACATACGGCACCATTGGTAAGCGATAGGCTTCTCCTGCCTTATAACTGTCTTTAATTGCTTCATTGATTGACGCACTCCAGAGGGTGTGGTGTGTCTGAAACGGATAACTGTTCGGCAGGTTTGCTGTACTGAAGATTTGATTGATTGCGTTAACGATCTGTGGCGCATTACGGCGGGTTGTATTTTGTAGCTCTAGGTGAGCATCAAAGTGTTGCTGCAAAAAGTGTGTCGCCGCAATGAATAATCGGGGGTCAGCACGTCGAAAGCGATAGATGGATTGCTTGGGGTCCCCTACGATAAATACTTTGGGTTTAGCCAGATCATCGCCATACGCAGCAAGCCATGCTTTGAGGATTTGCCATTGCAATGGATTGGTATCCTGAAACTCATCAATCAGTATTTGTTGATAGCGCGCATCCAAACGAGCTTGCAAATAAGCAGCTACACGAGGATCCGTAATCATTTGAGCAACCCCAAGTTCAAGGTCATCAAAGTCCCGAACGCGTAAGCGCTCTTTAGCTCGCTGCGTGTGTTTGAATATCGCTGCACTCACAGCGAACCATGCCTCATTGAGTTTGAGTGCTTGATGTTGTGCTTGCCATTCAATATATTGTTCGCACGCTCTACCCCAAGCTTGGCGAATAGAAATAAATTGTTCGCTATCTTGATTGATCTTAGTGAGGTATTTTTGGAGCTCTTTGCTGACTTTGTCGTTATCTTTACGATAGCTTGGGCTATCACTTAGGGTCATAAATGCAGGCAGGGTTGCAACTAGAGTGGCATCCAAATCTTTGTGGCTCAGGTGTTCAATCGCAGTTTGCAGTTCAGAACCTAACTTTTGATCGTTTGTTCCACCGTTCATTAATCCATCACAGAGTAATTGCAACTCAGCAAGTGCCGAGCTGTCTTTCAACTTAGTCAGCAGTGGGTTTGGTATTACTAATTGATTAAAGGACTGTCTTAACACCTCGTGTGGGTTTTGGCCTTGAGCCTGACAAGCTTGTTCAAAAAATACCCAAGCCCCCTTTTGGCGTAAGAGGCTATTTGATCCCGTCAGAAATTGGTGGGTCTCGTGCGCACCAAGTTGATCAAGAAGATACTCGTAGTGGGCTTCGATCTCAGCGGGCATCTCTGCCCACCAATCCTCCAAACACTCTTGTTGCAAGCGTTTGGCATCCTCTCGTAATGTAAAGCCTTGCTGTGCTCCCATCGATACGGGTGAGCCTGCTAAGAGATTACCAAACCATCCATGAAACGTATCAATAGCAATCGTATAAGGATCCGATAAAAGACGTTCATACAAAGCGCGCGCTTTTGGCATCAAAGCGCGGGCTTGCTGTTCATTAAGTCCGCGTTCTTGTAACTCATTTAAGAGATCAGCATCCCCTAATAAGGTCCACTCGTATAGAAGTTGATAAAGGCGCTCGCGCATCTCTTGGGCTGCTTTGCGTGTAAAGGTCAATGCCAAGATTGATCGAGGTGACTCATCGTTAAGCAAAATCCGAGTCAAGCGAGCAACCAAGAGCCAGGTCTTACCGCTGCCAGCGCACGCAGAGACCACGACCGACGCATGCGGATCGCAAACGCGTTCAACGTTCAGTGTTGCTTGAGCGTTCACCACATTCCCTTTCGGCAAATACCTCGGGCATCGCAATAGCGGCAGGTGCTGTCCGGTGCAAAGGCGCGCATCGGAGTGCCTGACCAAACTGCACTCAAATCCTCTTGGAGTTGCTGTTCGAGTTGATTAGTTGCCTCGCTCACGCTCTCAATCGCTATGGTGCGATCGGTTGAGGCTTTTTTCTTGAGATCGATCTTCAAGGCAACCCAATCAAGTTCTGTAACCGAGCCCTGTTGCTTTGAGTATTGCTCGCTGATGGCTTTGGCATATAGCAAGAGTTGTGGGTCGTCCATCAATTGCTCAGAGCGCTCTTCCACCCTCTTACGACTTTGGTGCTTGTAATCAAGTATCGCCAGAGTTTGGTTGCTTGGGTTGATATCAATCCGGTCGGCGTAACCTTCAATCCGAATGCTGTGCTCGTGTTGATGAGTGTCAGTAAATGGGAACTCAAAGCCAACCTTGCATTCGGCATCATGGAATTGCCAGGCATTGTGTTCGCGCTCGAGTTGCCACTCAATAAAACTCGGAATTTGTTTTTGCCAATCGCGTAAGGATCCTAAGACTCGTCGATCCCCTTCGACCAATTTAGCAAAGCCCTGCATTGATGCTTGATTGAGGTGATCGATCATCCACTGCTTGCGATACTCAGGCTCACTCATGCGTTTTGCATCGCGGGCTTGCGTTGTTTTGAGTTCCTGAAAAAAGTTACGCAAGATCTGGTGCAAGGTTTGACCAATAATGGAAGCATCGAGTTCTTCATCCAAACCTTTGCGCTTGCGCAGCCCCAAAAGACTTCGAACATAGTATTGATAAGGGCATGAGCGCAGGGCACGGTATGCGCTTGGGCTCATCCGAGTCGGCATGGGTAATTGAGGTAAGCGTTTGGCGCTCGCCATGGTGGTGATTTTTGTTTGGCCAGAACGAGCTGTATTGCTTGCCTCGCGTGTTTTAAGGGTGGTTAAGGCACTTTGCAAACGCAGAATCCAGGCACTGGCTCGAAGTGGCTCACCACTAGCGCCTTCGCTTTGCCACAGCAAATCAATATGAGAGTAGGAAGCGAGTAGCTGGGAGAGATCCCGCGCCTGTTGGCGATACTGCCAAGCGCGGTCTGTACCCCCAAGTGTTTGACAAAGCGTCTCCGAGAAAAATAATGGTTGCTCGGTATAACTCGGTAGTTGACGTTCATCGCAACCAACCATCACAACGGCATCAAAATGACGTAAGCGCGTTGCACTTAAGGGCATGATGGTCACTCGCGCCTTTGCTTCCCCGCCTCGCTCACGATAGACCTCTTCTTCCATCACGGTCTTTAACAAAATGATCCACTCATTAAGAGGCATTCGCAGTGCGCCTAATTTGTTTTGTTGCATGCCAAGGTTATGCAACATCGCAAGGAGCTGCACTCCGGCTGCGTCTTGTTCAAATTGTTGCTGCATGCCAAAGAACTGCAGATCGTCTAAGAGCTGAGTGAGGGCATTGGCACATAAGGGGTTTTGTAGCTCTGCTCGTTGCCAACGCTCGACCTGTTCACGCACTTTTTGTAACAGTAGCGGCAGACGCGCATCAAACTCTGGGTTTGCTCCTGCTTCAATGGCAAGATAAAAGCTCACCCATGATGCTCGGGCTTGTTTGAGTTGCAAAATGTTCTCAAGCTCACCCACTAAAGACTGTGTTGCTGACTCGGTGGTTTGCAAGACATGCGCCAAATCAATGAATGGGTTTTTTAGAAACTCCAAGAGCGTGCTTGCGGTCGGGCCAGCTTTGGGACTACGGATCAACTCTAACCAGGCATGCAATGCAGCAGCGGCACGCGTGGTGGATATCTTCCAACCGGTCTCGTCCTCAATGGCAAGCCCTGTTCCCAATCGTGCCAAGAGCGCTCGAGTTCGTCTGGCAAGAAGCCGATCTTGGGCAATCAATGCAATTTGCGTACGACCCAAAAGCAAATGAGACTCGATACAACGCGTTGCTTCCCAAGCCAGATCTTCAAAACGTTTTGCACTGATGCAGCGAATCGATTTATCGCTTAACTGTTGCTGATTACGTTCAATTTGAGTGTTTATGTGTGAGCCTTGCTGTTGATCGTCCAAGGTCTCCGACCAAAGACCAAGCTCAGACCAATCCATGGTGATGCGATGAACCGGAATATGTTTTGCGCAGATTTGCAGAAATTGTTCATGGGTGCGTGCCTGAGCAACTTGTTCGGTTACGGTCTCGATCCAAATTAAGGGGCGTCGCGCTGCTGGCGTCTGTGCAAATTGTTTTGCATACGAAGCTAATGCAAGATGTTGACGGACCACCGGATCTCGCACTGAGCTCAAATAACGCCAGAAGGCGAATAACACTGCTGCCTCTTTGCTTACCAGCGTTTGCGCCAGTGCTGGATACGCAGCTTGAATTGCTTCATTAAATTGCGCTTGCACTTGATCAAGACCAGCTTCTAAGTTGATCGTTGTCGGGTCCCACGTGAGTTGAGGCACGATGCTTTGCGAGAGTAACTCGCATGCACTCACGATCGCTTTAGCTAAGCTCCACGCCCCTCCCTCACCTTCGGCTTCAAACCATTGGCGCAACTCCGGATTGCTATCAATTGAAGCGTAAGTTTGTAGGATTCGTTCGGTAGTTGATTGCGCATCCGGCAAGGTAAAGATATCTGGTGCTAAATCCAACCAATCGGACAAGCTCCGAACTTCTGGCAGTAATCGATGAGGATCCGGACGATTTTTTTCAAGGGCTAACCGCAGACTCGAGTTTGGTCCTGCGGTTGGCAAAATCACGAGTGGTCGAGTATTACTAGTGCATGCAATCTCCCAGATGCACTGCGCCATTTGCGTTAACGCATCATGGTTTGGTGTGATGGAGTGCGTATGCATGAATACTGTTGGATTGGTGATGCGATCAATAGAGCTTGAGGGGGTATTTCGGCATGAATCTCGGCTTATTGATAATATAGGGTTTCGGTGGCTCTTCGCAGGGTCATCCTACCGATATAAACCATAAGGAATTTTCATGAGTGCCGGCATTAAACAAGTAAGCGATGCATCTTTTGAACAGGATGTTCTCAAGTCTGATAAACCCGTTCTGCTCGACTTTTGGGCTGAGTGGTGTGGTCCCTGCAAAATGATCGGGCCAATTTTGGAAGAGCTCGCTGGCGAGTACGGTGATCGTATCCAGATTGCCAAGATGAATGTGGATGAGAACCAAGGGATTCCCGCGCAATTTAATATTCGTGGCATTCCGACCTTGATTCTGTTCAAAAACGGCACTGTGGCTGCTCAAAAAGTAGGCGCTCTCGCCAAATCGCAATTGACGGCATTTATCGATAGCAATATCTAATTGGTAGGCTTTTAGTATGTCTTGGATCAGGCTCAAATACCGAGCCTGGCCTTAAACTGGGGCTTAAATCCAACAGGCGGCTACAAAACCAAGGCATTTAGTGTTTTTTGGTGTAATATTCAATCTCAATAGAGAGTCATTCAGGCTCTGACCCAAATTTCTGGTACTTTCCCCCAATTAATCGTTTTCACCCCTTTTCCAATAACTCTAAGAAGCTATCGTTAATTAATCGCATTACCCAATCTGTTTTTTGATCGACCCATCATTTTTGAGTCGGTTATTTCAAAACCCTCTTCCAACTTTTCTTCTTTTTTTATCGTTTCTTTTTTGTTTTTCCTAAGTACACATCATGCAATTAACTGAACTCAAAGTCCTCCACGTTTCCCAACTCCTCGAAATGGCAGCCAGCCTAGAGATTGAAAACACGCAGCGTATGCGCAAGCAAGAGCTGATGTTTGCGATCCTCAAAAAGCGTGCCAAAGCCGGTGAACAAGTATTTGGTGATGGAGTGCTTGAGGTCTTGCCCGATGGATTTGGATTTTTACGCTCACCTGAGTCTTCGTATATGGCATCTCCGGATGACATTTACATCTCACCAGCCCAGATTCGGCGCTTTAATTTACATACCGGTGACAGCATTGAAGGTGAAGTTCGCACCCCCAAAGAAGGTGAGCGTTACTTTGCCCTAGTGAAGGTAGACAAGATCAATGGCATGGCTCCTGAGGATCTCAAAAACCGCATCATGTTTGAGAACCTTACGCCTTTACATCCTAATCGTAATATTGCGCTTGAGCGCGACATTAAAGCCGAAGAGAATCTCACTGGTCGCATTATTGACATGATTTCACCGATTGGTTTTGGTCAGCGTGGTTTGATCGTTGCCTCACCCAAATCTGGTAAGACCGTGATGATGCAACACGTTGCTCATGCAATCTCCCAAAACTATCCCGATGCCATCTTGATTGTCTTACTCGTTGATGAGCGTCCCGAGGAAGTTACCGAGATGCAACGCTCGGTTCGTGGTGAAGTGGTTGCTTCTACCTTTGATGAGCCAGCAGTACGTCATGTACAAGTTGCCGAGATGGTGATTGAGAAAGCCAAACGTCTGGTCGAAATGAAAAAAGATGTCATTATTTTGTTGGATTCGATTACACGTCTTGCCCGTGCATACAACACCGTAGTACCTTCCTCCGGCAAGGTTCTTTCTGGTGGTGTTGACGCCAATGCTTTGCAACGTCCTAAGCGTTTCTTTGGTGCCGCTCGTAATATCGAAGAAGGTGGCTCATTAACCATCTTAGCTACTGCCTTGATTGAGACCGGCAGCCGTATGGATGACTTAATCTATGAAGAGTTCAAGGGTACGGGCAATATGGAGGTTCATCTTGAGCGCCGCCTTGCCGAGCGTCGTGTTTACCCTGCGATTAATCTCAATAAGTCTGGTACGCGCCGTGAGGAACTCTTGGTCAAGCCTGAGAACCTCCAGAAGATCTGGGTCTTACGTAAGCTTTTGGCCGATATGGACGAGATCGAGGCCATGAACTTTATTGTTGATAAGCTCAAGTCAACCAAGAACAACTCCGAGTTCTTTGAGCTAATGCGCCGTGGCGGCTAGCCCAAGGTGCTTAAGCATTGATTTTGTGGCATAATCTCGTTTTTGCTGTATTAAACCCTGGGCAAGTATTGCGGATCTCATTAATCATCCGCAACGGCTACCTGTACAAAGGATAAAACGATGAAACAAGGCATTCACCCTGATTACCGCGAAGTTGTTTTTTTGGATGTTTCCAACAACTTTAGCTTTAAGACCCGCTCTACCATCATTACCAAAGAAACCATTAAGTGGGAAGACGGTAAAGAGTATCCATTAGCAAAGATTGAAACTTCTTCGGAATCGCACCCATTTTTCACGGGAACGCAGAAGATTGTGGATACCGCTGGTCGTGTTGAGAAGTTCCGTCAGAAATTTGGTGGTAAATCTGCTGCTAAGGCATCTGGCGATGGTGCAGCTAAGACCGCTGAGAAGCGTGCTGCTGCAGGTGAGGCTAAGAAGACTGAGAAGCCTGCTGCCAAGAAGACCGCTGCCAAGAAAGCGAAGTGATTATTCGGGTCATCAGGTATTCATGATCTGTTTTACCGAAGGCAGCATTCGCTGCCTTTTTTGTTTTATGCAAGTTGTTTTTATCGAAGAAGATCGCGGTAGTATTGAGCAACACGATGAACTAGTATGGTCAAACTAACAGCAGCTGCTACTGCTTCCATCCCTCGCATTGTGATCTTTGCCCTTACGGTTGTGTATGGGCTTGCGGGTTTATTCGGTCGTGATCCTTGGAAGAATGAAGACTCAATCGGCTTTGGTGTGATGTGGCATTTACATCAAGGCACATGGCAAGATTGGTTGGTTCCGACCTTAACAGGTCGCACACAAGCGATGGGCGCCCCACTTCCCTATTGGTTGGGTGGGGGTTTTATTGATTTGTTCGGGTCTTTGATCGGCGATGCCAATGCCGCCCGTTTGTATTCTGCGTTGTGTTTCTTTGTCACCGCCACCGCCATTTGGTACACCTGTTATTTATTGGGTCGGCGCAAGGAAGTACAACCGATGAGTTTTGCACTTGGTGGTCAACCCAATGCGCGCGATTACGGCATGACCTTAGCCGATGGTGCATTGTTAATATTTCTGGCCTGCGTCGGTCTTGCGCAACGTACTCATGAAACTACCCCGATGATGGCGCACCTAATGGGTTTATCGATTGTGATGTATGGAACCGTGCGCGGTTTTGATAAGCCTTGGCAAGGTGGCGCATGGACTGGTTTAGGTCTAATCATTTTAGGCTTATCCAGTAATTGGGCTCTCACCATTTTGATTGCGATTTCTACTGCCCTTGCTGTTTGGTTTGGCCAGGTTCGTCTGCGCTTTCGTTGGACCATCACCTCGCTTGTAATTGCAATCATTGGTATTGGTATTTGGCCACTTCTGTGGCAAATCTTTTCGGTGTCGCCTACTCTTCAAGAATCAGCTTTGCATGCGTGGGCAGATACACCAGCAATGCACCGGTATGTTGCTTGGAACTCCTTGCAATTTATTGGGGTCAACTTCTGGGCTTACGCATGGCCGGTATGGCCTTTAGCCTTGGTTTCCTTAGTTCACTGGGTTCGGTACGAAGATGCTGGTGCATGGCGCGCTCCTCATTTGTGTATTCCACTCGGTCTATTGATTGCAGGTTTCATGTATGTCTTGTTTCGGGTGGATGCGAACGAGCATGATTTGATTATCTTGATCCCTCCCATGGCGATCTTGGCTGCTTTTAGCTTACCAATTCTGCGTCGCAGTGTGATTAGCTTCATTGATTGGTTTGCCATGCTGAGCTTTACCTTAATTGCGATTGCAATCTGGTTAATTTGGTTTGCGAAGACCACTGGCTTTCCAGCAACAACCGCAAACAATG
>JACCDI010514436.1_pt1 | contig 21894 bp, 17 predicted proteins | sample 7442791 | NCBI WGS metagenome assembly JACCDI01 (sample SAMN15323434, study PRJNA562643) | freshwater metagenome | isolation source: river surface water | place: USA:Blue River Watershed | collected 2017-08-15
GCAGCAGTACGCGCGAGCTGAACCAGATTGCGCATGCGCTGAATCATTTGTCGGAAGCGCTGAACGAGCAGATCGCGAAGCAGCGCGAACTGCTGCACCGCCTGCAGGATGTGCAGGAAGAAGAGCGCCGCCGTCTTGCGCATGAATTGCATGATGAATTCGGCCAGTTGTTGACGGCGATACAGGTCGATGCCTCCTTCATGCTGAAGCAATCGGCCGGGCAGCCGGCGCTGGAAGCCTGCGCGCAGGCGATGTATGAAAACAGCGGCAGCATCCTGTCACAGCTGCGCGGGCTGCTGGTTCAGCTGCGGCCCTACGGGCTGCAAGGTGACGAAGAGCATGACATTGCGCTCGAGCAGGCGCTGCGCGACCTGGTGAAGCAACGACAGGCGCGCGGCGATGCGGCGCTGGATTGCCAGCTGAGCGTGGCGCTCGGGGATGCAGTGATACCGCAGCGGCTGGCGGTGGCGGTCTACCGCATTGCGCAGGAGGCGCTGACCAATGTGATGCGCCATGCCATGGCAAGCAAGGTCGAGATCAGGCTGGCATTTGACGCGGCATCGTCCTCGCTGCAGCTGAGCGTCATTGACAACGGTGTAGGGCTGCCGGCCGGCAGTGCAGGCAGTGCCGGCCAGGTGCCGGTCGATGGCATCGGCATGGCCGGCATCCGCGAGCGCGTGCTGGCCAACCAGGGCAGTTTGCGCCTGCTACGGGCCGAGCCGACCGGGCTGGCCTTGCTGGCGAGCTTCCCGCTCTCACAAGCGGGGGCTTAAAGCGCACCGGGTCGTCAGGTCGTCCCTAGCGATGGCGGCTCATTGACGAGGCCGAACTTCTCCGCATGCTTGCGCAGCTCATATGTGGATGACGCGCCCAGCTTCTTGCGTACCGAGGTTGCGTAATTGGAGGCGGTGCGCTCGCTGATGTGCAGGCGGGCCGCGATCTCATCCACATTGTGGCCTTGCGCCAGCAGGGTCAGCACTTCGAATTCGCGTGGCAGCAGGTCAGCCAGTGCCGTGTCGGCCGGTTCGGGTTCGGTTGCGACCTCCAGCGCGGCTGCCACCGGTCGCTTCCCTGCGATCACTGCATGGATGGCGGCCACGATCTCGTCCGGCTGCATGCTCTTGGTCAGGTAGCCGCTGGCGCCCAGCTGCAGCGCCTGGCGCGCGATCGACACATTCTCATGCATCGAAAAGATCAGCACTTTCTGCTTCGGGAAGCGCGACAGGATGCGGCGCAGCGATTCGAAGCCGCCCTGGCCCGGCATCGACAAGTCCATCACCACCACATCCACGTCACGCGACTGCAGCCTTTCGTAGGCTTCTTCGCCGGTCGCGGCTTCGTCGACGACGGACAAGCGCGGGTCGAGTTCCAGATAGCGCTTGTAGCCGGCGCGCACGACGGCATGGTCGTCCACGAGCATCACGGTGATTGGCGGGGCAGTGTGGGGCATGTCGGGAATCAGTTTGACGAAGGCCGTTCAACTATACCGCGCCCGCCCCATGATCCGGGAAGACGCAAAAAAAAATGGCGGCCGCCTGGCCGCCAAACAAAGGGATGACCCTCATGAGAGAAAAAGCACCGCTGCACTTGCACAGCAGGACGCCAGCTTAGGCGGGCTCGGGGTGTCGCGTACAGGGTGAATTGTCATAAGCATCTGATGTTGGTCGCGTGTCGCAGGCTTCGGCCGGACAAAAGCCGGTCTTCTGATTCAGCGTTTTGTCAGGAAAATCATTTGCACTTGTGAAAATTAACCGTTTACCCGAAAACGTCGAATCATTATCTTCGCCCGTTCCGATTCTCGGAGCACTGCGCCGGCCTCTGTCGGCAGCCCAAAAATAATTATCCGGAGACTGCACTTGACCCTCAGCTACGCGCGTTCGCCCGACCGGGCCTGACGCCACCTCATTTCCGTTTCACCCCTGCCGAACTGTCCGCCCGGTGCGGACGGATGGACTCGTATTGCCCGAAAAAACATCATGCACAAGCGTCACACCACTCCAGCTCTGTTCCCCCGCCCGTTGACCCTCGCATTGTCCGCTGCATTGCCCGCGCTGTTTGCGCAGCACCTGTCGCATGCAGCCTGCAATGGAACGGTCAGCACGCCGAATTCGGCAAGCACTTCCATCCTCTGCAATAACGCCGGCGCGACGACGTCAGGCAATGTCACGGCCAGCGACCAGACCACCTATGTGGATGCGACGAATGCCGGCATCGTGCCGGGTACGCCGGTCACGACGGCGAACATCCTGATGCAATTCGATGGCCATGGCCGCACGCTGAGCGTGGGCTCTGGTGGCACGGTCGCAAACTATCGCAACGTCGCCGCAGCGAGGACGGCCGTGACCATGGGCGCGTCGACGGTCAATGCCGCGGCCTCCACGGTTTTCACTGCTGCGCCGGCAGACGGGGCCACGACCGTTGCCATCAGCGGCACGCCCGCGACCTCCTGGGTCGGCCAGAGCATCGTGATCGGACGCTGGCTGCAGAGCGATGGCGGCGACTTTGCGCCGGGCACCTCGTATGTGATCGACGCTGTGGATGTCGCCAACAAGACGGTCACGCTGAAGACGCCGCTGTCCGCGAACTTCGCCGGTTCAGGCACGGACACGATGGTGTATTCGGTCGTTTCCAACTATGGCGTCGGCACCACCCGCAGCTGGAGCGGCGCCAATGCGGCGCTGTTCGGCAAAAGCACCTTTTACAACAACGTCATCAACAATGCCGGCCTGATCGCCAGCCGCGTGCAGGCATCGGAAATGAGCACAAGCGCCGCCAGCGCGACCAACACCCCGTATGCCCAATCGATCTATGGCATACGCACTTCGGTGGCCGGCAACTACCTGATCGACAACGCGGGAACGATACGGGTCAGTCATGCCGGCATCGGCGCGGCCTATGGCGTCGAAGAGGGTGGCACCGTGCTGCGTATGGACGTGCGCAACACAGGACAGATCGAAGCACTGCGCGCACCTGCTGTGAGCCTGACTGCCGTGACCGCAACCGGCAATCCGACTGGCACCTCCGGCGGTTTTGCGTTCTCGGCTGCCACTGTCGCTCTGGTCAATGCGATCAACACGCAGGAAGAGGCCGAAGTGCTGAATGTGCTCAACACCGGCACTATCCGCACGCAGGGCGACTACACCGGCACCTTCTACATGCGTGCCGCGGAAAAGAACATCGTCAACTACGGCCTGATCGAGCACGTGTCGTCGGCCGGCGGCGCCAGCTACAACAAGGGCTTCGCGATCGGCTCCGTGTCGAACGGCGGCGAGATCCGCGAACTGCAACTGGCCAACCAGCGCGGCGCGACCATCAATGGCGATATCCTTGCCGTCAACGGCAATGCGCTGCGCTGGTACCTGCTGAGCACCGAGACCACCCTGGCTGCCAATGGTCGCGACACCCGGCTGACCATCAACAGCCACACTGGCCAGGAGAACAGCGAGATCGCCAACGCCGGCACGATCCGCGGCAATATCTGGCTGTCGAACGGCACGCATGCGCTGGCCAACACCGGTACGCTGACCGGCAACATCGATGTCGACCAGCGCGACACCACCTATACCAGCGGCACCGCTTCGGGCACGGCCACCACCATCATCCAGACCGAAGGTGAGAACACCAATAACACCCTTACCAACGGCAACCAGTACACGATTCGCGGCGACAAGGCCTTCAGCTTCGTGAACACCGGCACCGTGACCGGCAACATTACGCTCACTAATGCCAGCTCGACCTTCACGCCGACCGGCGGCAGCGCCACTACGGCCAGGAGCCAGAACACGCTGGTCAACGCCGGCACGCTGACCGGCAACATCGTGCTGTCGGATGTCACGGCCGACAGCCGCAACGGCATCACGCTGCTCAGCGACGGCTTCACCGGCACCATCACCGCCACCCGCAAGACCGGCGTCAATGCGCTGGAGGCGGCCTCCGTGCTGCTGAACCTCGGCGGCAGCGGCACCCTGCGCGGCGATGTGTCGGGTGTCAGCACGCTGAACGTTGGCGGCTTCACGCTGCCGGCCGGCGATGACGACGACGCCGTCGCGCTGCCGCGCGTCGGCAACCCGAACTGGACCATCGCCTCCGGCAAGACCGTGCAGGCTGACGCAGCGCTGATCAACAAGGGCAGCCTGATGGTTGCAGGAACCCTGCAGGCCCCGATCACCATTGCTTCCGGCGCGACGCTGGCAGGCAACGGCACTGTCACCGGCGCAGTGACCAACGCCGGCATCATCAATGCAGGTGCGGGCACTCTGAGCGTCACCGGCAACGTCACGATGCAATCGGGCTCGATACTGAAAGCCACCGTCGATGCGAACAATGCCGCAGGCAAGCTGGCCGTGACCGGCACGCTGGACTTCGCCAGTGGCAGCAGCGTGCGGCCGGTCGCCGCTTCCGGCTTCCGCATCACCCATGGCGCGCAGTACACGCTGGCCAGCGCCACCAGCATGACCGGTACGCCCACGCTGCTGGGCAATGGCCTGGTAAGCTGGCAGTCGAGCGTGGCCAACAACCAGCTGACGGCAACCGCTACCGTCAACACGGCGAGCGTGGCCAACCTGTCGACGGGCGCAACGACTGCACTGAACAAGGTGGTCGGCATCGGCGGCGCGCTGGCCGAGCGCGTGATGTCGCTCGACAGCGAGGCTGCGGTGCAGAAAGCGGCCGAGCAACTGAAGCCGGACGTCAAGGGCAGCAACGTGGTCGGCGCGATGGCGGCCGGCAGCGCCGTCAGCGGCGTGATCGACGGTCGCAGCAGCGGCGTGCAGATCGCTTCGCTGCTGCGCCAGTCGCGCGCCAGCGGCGTATCGACCGGCGAAGCCATCGATGGCGGCGGCCTCTGGTTCCAGGCCTTCGGCTTCACCGGCGAGCAGCAGGCGCGCGGCGGCCAGGACGGCTATGGCGTGAACTCGGGCGGCATCACCGTGGGTGCCGACCAGCTGGTCGATGCCCGGGACGGCCTGCGTGTGGGCGCCGCATTCAGCTACGCATCCAGCACCGTTGGCTCGCAGACCGGCATCAACAGCTACCAGGGCACGCTGTACGCCTCGCGTGAACTCGGCGCGTACTACGTCAGCGGCGAAGTCGGCATGGGGCGTCATGAATACGCGTCCAACCGCACCGTGGTCGGCGAGATCGCGCATGCCAGCTATGCCGGTACCCAGTACGGTGGCAAGGTCGAGGCCGGCATGCCGCTGCAAACCGAGATTGGCGCGCTGGTACCGATCGCGTCGCTGTCGGCCAGCCGCCTGAACTTCGATGGCTACACCGAAACGGGCGCCACCGGCGCGCTGTCCGTCGACGCCAGCCAGATCAGCTCGCTGCGCAGCGGCCTTGGTGCGAAATGGCTGTTGCCGTTGGCTGATGCCGCTGCCGGTTCGGCGCTTGAGCTGCGCGCGATGTGGTCGCATGAGTTCGGAGATGCGCGCTTCGATACGACCTCGAAGTTCGTGGCCGGCGGCTCCAGCTTCAAGACCACCGGCGTCGAACAGGAACGCGACAGCCTTAGCACGGGCGCTGCCTTCAAATGGTCGGCCACTGCCGGCGGCGTGCGACAGTCCTTGTCCTTCGGCTACGGCGCCGAAATCAAGCGCGGCTACCTGAGCCACACTGGTTACGTTCAGGGAAGGGTGGACTTCTGATGCGCTTCTCCCCCCGACTGCGCATCGCAAGCTTGCTGGCCAGTGTGCTGCTGGCCGGCTGCGCGCTGCCGCGGCCGGCGGTGGACAGCGTGCAGCAGGCCGAGGCGGCGGGCTTCCGGCGCGAGCTGGTACAAGCAAATGGCTTTGCACTGACCGCGCTGGTACGCAGCAGCGATGCGCAGGCGCCGCTACGCGTCTATATCGAAGGCGACGGGCGCGCCTGGCTCGACCGGCACACCGTGTCGGATGACCCGACGCCGCGCCGGCCGCTGGCGCTGCAACTGGCCTTGGCCGACCAGTCGGCCAACGTCGCCTGGCTGGCGCGCCCTTGCCAATTCAGCCTGTCACAGAGCCCGGCATGCCGTCCCGCATACTGGACCGATCGCCGCTTTGCACCCGAAGTGATCGAGGCCATGAGCCTGGCGCTCGATCGTATCGCAGGCCACCCGGGCAGGACGTTGGAACTGGTGGCGTACTCGGGCGGCGCGGCGATTGCCGTGGCGCTGGCAGCGCAGCGCAAGGAGGTAACGCTGCTGGTGACGGTGGCCGGCAACCTCGACAGTGAAGCCGTCAATCAATTCCATCAGGTCGATGCGATGCCGGCCTCGCCGAACCCGGTCACGCTGGCGCGGCAACTGGCGGCACTGCCGCAGCGGCATCTGATTGGAACGGCCGACACGGTGATACCGGCATCGGTCGCACGGGGCTTCATCACCGCAGGGCACATGCGCTGCGCCCAGGTCGTCAGCGTGCCGGGGGCCGATCATGTGTCGGGATGGCTGGATTATTGGCGCGCGCAGGCGGGCCTTTTCCGGCTTCCGGACTGCCAGGAATAATCAATTTGGCAATGCCAAACATTGCGTTGTGAAATTTTCACAGGAAATTTGGCCGAGTCTGCCTTTACAATCCGCCGACCCTTACCAAGCGCCTATGCAATTTCATAAATCCCGGCGCTGCTACATCGGAGACTTCAGTTGAATACCGCAACCTCGCTTTCCTTCCGTCGCACCATCCTTGCGCTGTCCATCGCCAGCCTGTTGAGCCCGGTGTATGCGCAGGAAGACAACAAGGAAAAACAGCTCAAGGCCGTCGAAGTGGTCGGCACCTCGCCGTTGCCCGGTTTGGGCATCGAGGAAGACAAGCTGCCGTATGACTTGCAGAGCGTAAACGCCGAGCAGCTGCACAACAGCCAGACCCTGAACCTGACCGAGTTCATGTCGCGCAACCTGTCGGGCGTGAACATCAACGACATCCAGGGCAGCCCGTTCCAGGCCGATATCACTTACCGCGGCTTCCGCCTGTCGGGCATCCTCGGTTCGTCACAGGGGCTGTCTGTGTACCTCGATGGCGTGCGCGTGAACGAGCCTTTCGGCGATGTCGTGAACTGGGACATGATTCCCGAAGCGGCGATCAACAATGTGACGCTGGTGCCGGGTTCGAACCCGGTGTATGGCCTCAATACACTGGGCGGCGCACTGGCCTTCACCACCAAGTCCGGCCTGACGGCACCGGGGACCGAAGTCAAGCTGCAGGCTGGCAGCTTTGGCCGAGTTCGCGCCGATGTCGCGTACGGCAGCAAGAGCGATGATGGTTATCACAGCTTCATTTCAGCGACGGGCTTCCGCGAAGATGGCTGGCGCGAGCATTCGTCGGGCCAGCTCGGCAATGTGTTCGCCAAAGTTGGTCGCCAGCAGGGCGACAGCAATTGGGACCTGTCGCTGTTGGTCGGGCGTAGCACGCTGATTGGCAATGGTTTGCTGCCGAGCCGAAACTATGGCTCCGATGGTGACGATGGTCCGGATCCGGGAATGTACGAAAACAACCGACGCTCCGTGTATACCTACCCGGACCAGACCAAAAACGAGCTGAACCAGCTGACCTTCAACCTGCAGCGCATGCTCGACGGCGATACCGAACTGGCAGGGATGGCCTATGTCCGGCACGCGGTCCGAAATGCATTTGGTGGGGATGTCGAGCGGGAAGACCAAGGCGGCACCTACCAGAACGAAGGCGTGCTCAATCTGAACAACAGCTCGCAGACCAGTGCCGGCGGCAGCCTGAACCTGACCAAAGTCATGGATCGCCACCAGATCACCACGGGCATCAGCACGGATTTTGCGCACATGAAATACGGTGCCAAATCCGCTGAGTGTGAAGTAAACGCCTCGCGCGGCATCTATGACTGTGCCGACCCTGAAGGAACGGCTGGCGTGCGCGGAAAGTCGGCTGCGGTTGGTATCTATGCTTCGGATACCTGGTCCTACAGCGAGCGCACGCATATCACCGGTGCAGCCCGTTTCAACCATGCCAACGTCAGCAACATCATCACCAATTACACTGGCGGCGTCGGTAGTGATCGCCCACGTGAAAGCTTCAACTACAAGAGCCTGAATCCCTCGCTCGGCATCAGTCACAAGCTGGCACCGGCGGTCACGGTGTTCGGCAGTGTCGGTCAGAGCAACCGTGTGCCCACTATCATTGAGCTGGGATGTGCTGATCCTGCCAATCCTTGTAGCCTGCCGACCGGGCTGCAGGCCGACCCTTATCTGAAGCAGGTGATCGCGCGTACCGTCGAGTTCGGCAGCCGCTGGCGCTTTGAAGGCTCGGAGATTACGGCTACCGTCTACCGTTCGGAAAACTCGGATGACATCCTATTTCAGGCCACAGGCTCCAACCCGGTGCGTGGCTACTTCACGAACTTTGCCAAGACCCGTCGTCAAGGCCTCGACCTGAGCGCCCGTACCAGCTACGGCCCAGTCGCGCTGCAAGCGAGTTACAGCTATCTGGATGCAACCTACCAGGCTGAAGGCGAGCTGTTCGGCGGCGATGATCTTCAGATCAATGTCAAGCGAGGTACCCGGATTGCCGGCCTTCCTCAGCACACCTTGCGCATGAGCGCAGACTGGAATGCGGCGGACAAGCTGACGCTGGGCGGCTCCGTGCTGGCGACTTCGAGCATCGTCACGCAGGGTAATGAAGTGGGCAATATTGGTGAGGATGGTGTGGGCGATGCGAGCGTTAAGGGCTATTTCCTGCTGAACCTGCATGCGAACTATGAAGTCCGCAAAGGGCTGGATTACTTCGCACGTATCAATAACGTCTTTGATCGTCGCTACGAAACCTACGGGATGATTGCCGCAAGTGCGTTCGACCAGTACGGTGCCGGAATTGCTGACAACACCAATCCGGGCAACATCAGCCGCTTCGTCGCCCCGGGCGCGCCGCGCAGCTTCATGGTCGGCATGCGCTACCGTTTCTGATGGTCTGATCCAGCTGCCCGGGTGAAGGCAAGCATCACCCGGGCCTGTCCCAGGAGTTCGTGATGATTTCTTTTGCGTCGATGTTGATGTTGTACCTTGTGATATCTGTGCTGGTCATCGCGGACGACGCAGAGGCCTGGCGCCCAGGCGACACATCCGCGCAGAAGGGGCCACAAGCCTGACCGCAATACCCGACACGGCGCCTTTCGGCGCCGTGTGTCTTTTCTGGCCCTCCATGGCTCGTCGCCCCACCGGCGTGATCATGTCGTCTTCCTGTCGGAAGTTGAACTGAGCAGATGTTTAGTGGGTCATGACACGTATGGCCTCGTGGAGGCGACCGAGGGTCATGCCTCGGCACTGCGCTACGCATCGACCTGCTGACGTTGCCAGGCCAGAGTAAATCGCCCTGACAAGCCAGGGCATTTCTCTACCGCCCAAGGAATGACACATTCTGCTTCGGCGCTGAATTCACTTCCTGAACAGCCGCACCATGGGACAGATACACGGATCGTGCATGAGGCCTGCGCACAACATCCGTTGTGTTTCTTCAATGCTTAGATCGTGATTACTGCTTTTTCACGTGCCAATTCGCGCACGGACCGCGCTTGAAAGGTGACGCTTCATCGGTTCGCCGTAGCCCATAACGGTCACCGACCCGGAGCGCAACGTGGCAGATGACTATGACAGCCCTTGGAAAGATGCGATCGAGCTGCATTTCGCTGACTTCCTGCATTTCTACTTTCCAGCAGCGCACGCGAAGATCGACTGGTCGCGGCCGATCAGCTTTCTCGAGCAGGAGCTGCGCGAAGTCGTACGTGATGCCGAACTCGGAAAACGCTTCGTCGACAAACTGGTCAAGGTGAGCCGCCACAGCGGACAGGATGACTGGCTCTACATTCATCTGGAAGTGCAGGGCAGTCCGCAGGAGGCATTCGCGGAGCGGATGTTCGTCTACAACTACCGCTTGTATGACCGCTATCGCACCCCTATCGCCAGTCTTGCAGTGCTGGCTGATGATCGAGTTAATTGGCGACCAACCGAATTCGGTTATGACGTGCTGGATTGCCAGATGGGTATCCGCTTCCCGGTAGCGAAACTGCTCGATTGGTCAGGTAGTGAGGCAAGACTGGCGGACAGCGTCAACCCGTTTGCAATCGTGACCCGCGCCCATCTGGCGACCCGTGCGACAGCCCACGATCCGGATGCCCGCTGTCTGGCCAAAAGAACGATCGTGCGCGACCTGTTCCGGCACAACTGGGACAAGCAAAAGGTGCTTGACTTGTTCGCAGTGATCGACTGGATGATGCGCTTGCCCAAGGAGCATGAACAGGCTTTTCTGAAAACTCTGGAAGCCACTGAGGAGGACTCAAAGATGCGATATGTGACGTCAATTGAACGACTGGCCCGGGAGGAAGGTATCGAGCAAGGTGTCCGCCAAGGCATCCTGGAGGGTAAGCAGCAAGGAATTCAGCAGGGTATGCAGCTGGGTCTGCTGCAGGGGCAGGTTCGCTTGCTCGCCGCTCAGTTGACACAGCGTTTCGGCGAAATGCCAGCATGGGCCTCGGACAGGCTCGCTGCGGCCTCGGAAGCCGAGCTGGAAGTGTGGGCCAAGGCCGTGCTCTCTGCAGCAACGCTCGGTGAAGTGTTTGCTTCCGATCAGCATTAGTCTGCGGATAAATAGCGTCGAAGCGACAGGCGCCGAGACAACTGGTCGCCTGAGCCAGGGCGCACTGCAAGGCAGCTAACTCGGGTAGGCAGCCTTCAGAAGATTTCAAGCCCGGGCAAATCCGCCGGGCTTGCCTGGTTTGTTAGAATCTTCGGAACGACCCGCCCCAAGGCGGGCTACAAGAACATTCCGGAGACACCCCCCATGACTTCCCCGCTGAAGCTCGAGATCGACGCCGGGCTGGCCGTCATCACGTTCAACAACCCCGAGCGCGCCAATGTGCTCGACCTGGCGCTGGCCAAGGCCTTCGCGGCAGCGGTGACGACTGTTGCCAGCGACAAGTCGGTGCGCACACTGCTGATCACGGCTGCCGGTCGTCAGTTCTGCGCGGGCGGCGACATCACCGTCTTTGCCGATACGTCGCGTCCGCTGCCGGAAATCCTGCAGGAATTGCTGGACCCGGTGCATGAAGCGATGAAGATGCTGACCCTGCTTGAAATTCCCATCGTCTGCGCCATCAATGGCGCGGTCGGCGGCGGTGGCATCGGCTTTGCGCTGTGCGGTGACCTCGTACTGGCGGCCGAATCGATGAAGCTGCGCGGCGGCTATTCCGCCATTGGCCTCACGCCCGACGTTGGCGGTTCGTGGTTCGTCACGCGCCGGGCCGGCGCAGCGAAGGCCAAGGAAATCTTCCTGACCAACCGCGCGTTCCCGGCAGCCGAGTGCCTCGCCATCGGCCTGGTGGACCAGGTGCATCCGGATGCCCATCTGCATGAAGCGGCGATGAAGCTCGCGCGCCAGCTGGCGCAAGGGCCGGCGCAGGCGCAGGCGCGCATCAAGGCCTTGATCAATGCGGCGCACCACAATTCGCTGCACCAGCACTTCGATCTCGAACGCGAAAACATGTTCGCGTCCGGCCAAACTGAAGACGGCAAGGAAGGCATCCGCGCCTTCATCGAAAAGCGTCCGCCCAAGTTCCAGTAAACGACACGCAGCATAATCTGCGCACTGCGGCGACCGGGCACAGACCCGGCGCCATCGGCAAGCCACCTCCGGCGCCTGCACTGACCGGACAACAACAATATCGGGAGACACATGAAAGCAGTCGTATGCAAGGCCTGGGGCCTGCCTGAAACGCTGGTGGTCGAAGACCTGCCTGAGCGCACCGCCGCGCCGGGTGAAGTGGTGATCGACGTGATGGCCGCCGGCGTGAATTTCCCCGACGTGCTCGTCATCCAGAACAAATACCAGTTCAAGCCCGAGCTGCCTTTCACGCCCGGCAATGAACTCGCCGGCGTGGTGCGCGCGGTGGGCGAGGGCGTCAACCACCTGAAGGCTGGCGACCGTGTGTTTGCGTATGTCGCGCATGGCGCCTTCGCGCAGCAGGCTTCGGTGCCGGCAAACACGGTGCTGAAGATGTCCGACGAACTCGACTTCGACACCGCCGCCGCGCTGACCCTGACCTATGGCACCTCGCACCATGCCGTCGTCGACCGCGCGCAGCTGAAGGCCGGCGAGACCATGCTGGTGCTGGGCGCGGCCGGTGGCGTGGGCCTGGCCGCGATCGAGATCGGCAAGGCGATCGGCGCCAAGGTCATCGCTGCCGCTTCGACGGATGAAAAGCTGGCGATCTGCCGCGAACATGGCGCCGACGAGTGCATCAATTACAGCACCGAAGACCTGCGCGAAGGCATCAAGCGCACTACCGCAGGCAAGGGCCCTGACGTGATCTATGACCCGGTCGGCGGCGGTTATACCGAACCGGCCTTCCGTTCCATCGGCTGGCGCGGTCGTTACCTGGTGATCGGTTTTGCGAATGGCGAAATCCCGAAGCTGCCACTGAACCTGCCGCTGCTGAAAGGCGCATCGGTGGTCGGCGTGTTCTGGGGCGAATTCGCGCGCCGAGAACCGGCGCGTCATGTGGCGGCCATGGATGAGCTGATGCAATGGCATCGCGAAGGCCGCATTCGTCCGCATATTTCGGCGACCTACGCGCTGGCCGACACCCCGAATGCGCTCAATGACATGGCTTCGCGCAAGGTCACCGGCAAGATCGTGATCCACCCGCGCTCATGAGCACACGCACAGGAAGTAGAGCCACAGAAAGCACAGCTGCAGGAAGCACAGTCACAGGAGCATTGTCATGACAACCCGCCCCAAGGTGTATGCGATCGAGGGGGTGATCCCCGTGATCCACCCCAGCGCCTACGTCCATCCGACCGCCGTGCTGATTGGTGACGTCATCATCGGTCCCGGTTGTTATGTCGGCCCGAATGCCTGCCTGCGCGGCGATTTTGGCCGGCTGGTGATGGAAGAGGGCTCGAACTTGCAGGACACCTGCGTGATGCATGGCTTCCCCGGCAGCGATACCGTGATTGAAGTCGATGGCCATGTCGGTCATGGCGCTGTGATCCATGGCGCGCGCATCGGTCGCAATGCACTGGTGGGCATGAATGCGGTGGTGATGGATGGCGCCTATATCGGCGAATCTTCCATCGTCGCCGCGATGGCCTTCGTGAAGACCGGCATGCAAGTCCCGCCCAAAAGCCTGGTACTCGGATCGCCGGCCAAGATCGCCCGCACCCTGAGCGATGAAGAGATCGCATGGAAGCGCAAGGGCACGGCCGAATACCAGAACCTGGCCGTGCAATGCCTGCAGGAGATGCGCGAAGTCGATGCGCTGGCGGCCATTGAGCCGGACCGCAAGCGCCTGCGCATCGATACCGCGGTGGATTTGCTGAAGCCCAAGGCTTCTGAGGCAAAATAAGGCTGTCCGGCAGCGGCAGCCGGGCGGCAAGGCGCACAATGCCGATATCAACCTCCCGGAGCCCCGCATGCAATACACGACCCTCGAGATCTCGACCGAAGGCCATCTGGCCACCGTCTGGCTCGACCGGCCCGACCTGCGCAATGCCTTCAATGAGACCTCGATTGCCGAGATCACCCATGCGTTCCGCGCGCTGGACAAGGAGCGGACCATCCGCGCCGTCGTGCTGGCCGCGCGTGGCCCGGCCTTTTGCGCCGGCGCCGACCTGAACTGGATGAAGAAAATGGCCGGTTATTCCGAACAGGAAAACCTGGCCGATGCCGCCGCGCTGGCCGACATGCTGCATGCGATCTACGAGTGCAGCAAGCCGACCATCGCACGCGTGCAGGGCGATTGCTATGCCGGCGGCATGGGCCTGGTGGCCGCCTGCGATATCGCGATTGCCGTGGAGCGTGCCGAGTTCTGCCTGTCTGAAGTGAAACTGGGGCTGATCCCGGCCACGATTTCGCCTTACGTAATACGTGCTATCGGTGAGCGAGCGTCGCGTCGTTATTTCCTGAGCGCCGAGCGCTTCAGCGCCGCCCGCGCGATGCAAATCGGACTGGTGCATGAAGTCGTCGGCGAAGACCAGCTCGATGCCACCGTTGAACGCATGGCGCACGCAATTGTCTCGTGCAGTCCGCACGCGGTGGCCGAGGCCAAGCGCCTGGTGCGCGATGTGTCGGGCGAAGCGATCGAGCCGCACCTGGTCGCCGATACCGTGCGCCGCATTGCCGAAGTGCGCGTGTCGCCGGAAGGACGCGAGGGCGTGGCGGCCTTCCTCGAGAAGCGCAAGCCGTCCTGGCTGGCGGACTGATTCATTCCGCCCGATTCATTTCGTCTGATTCATTTCCATGGAGTCGACGCGGCTTCGCACCCGCGTGCGGCCGGCTCCGGGCCGGGGCCGATGCGCATCCATGCGGTCATGCGGCCTCAGGCATCGGTAAAGCATGGCCTGCATCCGTACTGGCTTCGCCTGCGTCATTTACACTATCGGTTTTGACGCTTCTTGCAAGACCCCGCATGCCTGATTCCTTCCCGTTGCTTTCCCGTCTGCAGCAGCAATTGACGCAGCTGGGCGAGCAGCACCTGCTGCGCCGCCGGCGCTCGGTATCAACGCCACACGCCGCCCGCCTGACCTCAGATGGCCAGCCACTGCATGCGTTCTGCAGCAATGATTACCTCGGGCTCGCTGCCGATGCGCGCGTCGTCGACGCATTGCGCGAAGGCGCAGCACGGTACGGCGCGGGCAGCGGCGCTTCGCACTTGATCAGTGGCCATTCGCAAGCCCATGCCGAGCTCGAGCACAGGCTCGCCGGCTTCATGGCGCCATGCATCGCCCATGGCGCTGCGCTGTATTTTTCGACCGGCTACATGGCCAACCTTGCCGTGCTGTCCGCGCTGGCGGGCAAGGACTCGGAAATTTTTTCCGAGGCGCTGAACCACGCGTCGCTGATCGATGGCGCGCGCTTGTCGCGCGCGACCATCCGCATCTATCCGCACCGTGACCTCGCCGCGCTGGAAGGGATGCTGTCGGCCAGCACCGCGCAAGACAAGCTGGTCGTCACCGACAGCGTATTCAGCATGGATGGCAACATCGCGCCCTTGGCAGAGCTGCTGGCCCTGTGCGAGCGCCATGGCGCCTGGCTGGTGGTCGATGATGCGCACGGCTTCGGCGTGCTCGGCGCGCAAGGGCGCGGTGTGCTGCATCTGCTGGGCCTGTCATCGCCGCAGATCGTCTACATCGGCACGCTGGGCAAGGCGGCCGGTGTCGCCGGTGCGTTCGTCGCCGCGCATGAATCGGTGGTCGAATGGCTGGTACAGCGCGCGCGTCCGTACATCTACACCACGGCTGCCCCGCCGGCAGTCGCCCACGCACTGCTGACCAGCCTCGACATTATCGAAGGCGCCGACGGCGACGCGTTGCGCGCGCGCCTGCAGGCCAATATTGCGGTGCTGCGGCAGTCGCTGCAGCTCAAACGCTGGCAGCTGCTGCCATCGGCGACCGCGATACAGCCGGTCGTGATCGGCGCCAATGCGGAAACCATGGCCACCGGCGCGGCGCTGATGGCGCGTGGCTTCTGGGTCGGCGCCATCCGCCCGCCCACCGTGGCTGTAGGCACATCGCGCTTGCGCATCACCCTGTCGGCGGCACACGACGAAGATGACGTGCGCGCGCTGGCCGCGGCCGTCAATGCGATCGAGGCCGGCCCGGGTGAATCGCCATCGGCGTTGCCTGAGATGCCCTTGGCATCGGTGGCAGAGCCAAACAAGGAGAAATGAGCATGGCATTGCAATACGCCTGTTTCGTGACCGGCACCGATACCGGCGTCGGCAAGACCCTGGTATCGGCGGCGCTGCTCAATGCGCTGGCCAGTGGTGGACTTGATGCCGTCGGCATGAAGCCGGTCGCTGCCGGCACGGTCGACATTGACGGCCGCGAAGTCAATGAGGATGTCGAGGCGCTGGCGGCTGAGTCCAGTTTGGCTTTGCCGCTTGCCATCACGTCACCGTATGTGTTCCGCGAAGCCTGCGCGCCCCATGTGGCCGCGGCGCTGGAGCAGGTCGTCATCGAGCAGGACGTGCTGCTGGACGCCTTCCGCAACGTGTCCGAGCTGGCCGACGCCGTGGTGGTGGAGGGTGTTGGCGGCTTCAGGGTGCCGCTGTCCGACGATTTCGACACCGCCGATCTGGCGGCCGGATTGCAGCTTGATGTTATCCTCGTGGTTGGCCTGCGCCTCGGCTGCCTGAATCATGCGCTGCTGACGGCCGAAGCCATTGCCGCGCGCGGCCTGAAGCTGGCCGGCTGGATCGCCAACCAGGTCGACCCGGCCATGCCGCACCAGGAGGCCAACCTGGCCGCGCTGGAAGTCCGGCTGGACGCGCCGCTGGTCGGCGTGATCCCGTGGATGGACAAGCCGCTGGCCGATGTGGCCGCCGACCATCTCGATTTTGATTTGCTGCCGTCGTGGCCTGTGCCGCGCGACTGAATTTGCAGAACCAAGGAATACCGCATGTCATCTGAAACCATCGCTTCCCAACCGATCGCCTTCCACGCTGCCGCGAAAAAGGTCGCCGCGCTGGCTGCCGCCAACGAGACCTGGCCGGTGGCCGAGGTGGCCGCGCTGTTCGAGCTGCCGTTCAATGAGCTGATGTGGAAAGCGCAGCAGGTACACCGCGCGAACTGGGACGCGAACGAGGTCGAACTGGCCACGCTGCTGTCCATCAAGACCGGTGGCTGTCCGGAGAACTGCGGCTATTGCCCGCAGTCGGCGCATCATGACACCGGCGTGAAGGCAGAGAAGATGATGGCGGTCGACGAGGTGGTCGCCGCCGCGCAGGCCGCCAAGGACGGCGGCGCGACCCGCTTCTGCATGGGCGCCGCTTGGCGTGCACCGAAAGACCGTGACATCGACGCGGTGGAAGAGATGGTCAAGGCGGTCAAGGCGCTCGGCCTCGAGACCTGCGCCACGCTCGGCATGCTGAAGGAAGAGCAGGCACAGCGCCTGGCTTCGGCCGGCCTCGACTACTACAACCATAACCTCGATACCGCGCCCGAGTTCTACGGCGAGATCATCACCACGCGCGAATACCAGGACCGGCTCGACACGCTCGGCCATGTGCGTGAAGCAGGACTGAAGGTCTGCTGTGGCGGCATCGTCGGTATGGGCGAGTCGCGCATGCAGCGTGCCGGCCTAATCGCGCAACTGGCCAACCTGAATCCGTATCCGGACTCGGTGCCGATCAACCATCTCGTGGCCGTCGAAGGTACGCCGCTGGCCGACCAGGCACCGCTTGATCCGCTGGAATTCGTGCGCACCATTGCGGTGGCACGGATCACGATGCCGAAGGCGCGCGTGCGCCTGTCGGCGGGCCGCCGCCAGCTCGGCGAGGGCATACAGTCGCTGTGCTTCCTGGCCGGTGCAAACTCGATCTTCTACGGTGACAAGCTGCTTGTCACCGGCAATCCTGAAGTCGAGGAAGACCGCGCATTGCTGGGCCGACTCGGCATGCGCGGCAAGCAGGTCTAAGCGTTCAGCCCGAGGCGTTCAGCGCCTTGTGCAGGTCGAAGGGCCGGCCTTGCCGGTCCTCGATCTGCCGTGTGGCCAGTTCATTCAGGATGCGGAAGTCATGCTCCTGCTGCGCGCGCCGGACCAGCTTCAGTGCCACGTCATGGGCCAAGGTGATTCGCTGCCCAATCCCCGTCAGCAGCGTCAGCAGCAGGTCTGTCGACACATGGTGATTCACCGCGATTGACAGCGCGGAATTGCCGGTCATGGTCAGGTAATTCGGGTCGGCGCCGTGCTTCAGCATAATCTCCACCGAGCGTGGCCGGTCGAGCAGAACGACGCCCATCAGAAGGCTGAACCGACCGGTTTCGGGCATCATGCTGACGCCGGCGGAAAGCATGACTTCAACGCAGTCCGTTGCGTCGTTCGCCACGGACTCCATCATCGCGTGATTCATCCACATCGTCCCCAACGGCCTTTGGTCCTTGGGGATTTTTTTCAGCAGCAATGCCAGCATGGTCGCGTGATTGCCGGTGCAGGCCAGGTTCACTGGCATGCCGGCTTCGGTCCAGACCTGCGTTGCGCCGTGCTTGAACAGCAGTTTGGCCATCTCCGTATGGCCGTGTCTTGCCGCATGATGCAGCGGTGTCATGCCACTCAGGCTGCGGAGATTCGGGTTGGCGCCCTTGCGCAGCAGTAGCTTCACTATGGGGAGCCGCCCCGCCTCGATCGCCGCCGTCATCGCGGTGTGTCCGCCCGAGGGGCGGAAATCCAGCAGCGCCTTGCTGGTCCGTTTCAGGAGCTTCTTCACCAGCGCCGGGTCGCCATGCTTGCAGGCGGCAATCAGCGGCGTGCCGTAGCCGTCACAGGTATTGACCTTGGCGCCACTGCGCAGCAAACGCCTGGCCAGTCCGACTTCGCCGCCGCTGCAGGCCGCATGCAGTGCCGTTTGCCCGGAACTGCCGCGCGCATCAAGGTCGATAGTGGGGAGGGACAGCAGGTAGTCCACGATGTCCGTTCGCTTCATTTCGATGGCCGCGACCAGCGGCGTGCATTTCAGCAAGGCAATCGGGCGGTTCAGTAGCGACGGCTGATGGGCGAGGATGTCCTTCAGGCGATCAAGGTCGGCATCGACCAGCGCATCCTGCAACGCCTGGGTGGCTTCGTCCGCGACCAGCTTCGTGCCGTCGATGACAATCACCTCGCTGGCGGAGTCGCTGGCGTCAGGGAAGTGGCGCACTTCAAATCGCGGCTCCGAGCTGGACAGTTCGATGTCGGAGGCGTCATGCTCCCGCGGATCCGCAGGGGCGCGGCGATTGCTCATTTGCAACCCGAATGGGTCCGCAGGGCGTGGCTGGGCCGGCCTTGGCGTCTCCGTGTTGACGACAGTGGTCGAGGTGATCGGTAGCTTGGAATTCGTGGAATACATCAGCGAGGTCCTTGTCGAGTGGGAATCGGATGGCCGGGACTGGCCCGCACGCGCATACGTACAGAATCCGATGTCCTCTATCCGGACTCGCCAGCAGATACCGAAGCTGGGCGGACTGCCTGAATCAATCAGTTAATCGCTCATCGAGCTGTCCTGCACTGTTATCGACCGGTGCTCACGGCAGGCAAAAAAATGGCCGGACGACGGTCCGGCCATGAGCGTTGACGTGGCTTGCTTCGATCAGCTGAAATTGCAGCCGAAGGTCTTGCGCGCCACCATGCCGACTACGGCCGACTGGCCGCTGTGCTGCGTGCCTTCGGTCAGCACGTCGTCGTAGCAGCGCATCTCGCTGATGTCCATGTCGCCGAAGGCTGCGCGCAGCATGTCCTCGGTATACAGATGGTCGAGCAGCGGCGGGCCACCGGTTTTGTACTCGAGTTGTTTCGGTGTGTAGCCCTGTAGCAGGATCAGGCCGTCGGGCTTCAATGCAGACTTCATCCGTTTGAACAGGGTCGCGCGTGTATCGGGATCGGCGAACTGGATGAAGATCGCGACCACCGCATCATATTCCCCCACTTTCCACGGCCAGTCTTCGACGCTGCTGATGCTGTAATTCACATCGACACCGGCGTTGGCCGCCAGCTTCTTCGCCTTGGCCACGCCGACTGGCGAGATGTCGAAGGCATCGACCTGCAAGCCGTGCTGTGCCATCCAGACGCTGTTGCGTCCTTCGCCATCCGCGACGGCCAGCACGCGCATGCCCGGCGTCAGCAGGCCGGCATGGCCGGCCAGCCACACGTTCGGTGCGGTGCCGAAGATGTATTCGTCGACTTCGAAGCGCTTGTCCCAAGTCTGCTGGGGATTGGAAAAACCTTTGCTCATGCGGCGGGCGGCTCATCTGCGGTGGAGGCCTTGCAGGTCGAGATGCCCAGCAGCGGGTAGGCAGGGCAGAAGCGCATCACGCCGGTGGCAATTGCGACGATGCCCAGCCAGCCCCAGGGGCCAATCAGGTTCATCAGGGTCAGTGCAATCAGGACGATACCGGCGATGATGCGCAGCGTGCGGTCCATGTTTCCGACATTGGCTTTCATGCTTCCTCCCGAGGATTGGGGTTGTGGTTGGCCTGCTAAGAGCTACTGTAACGCCAAACATTATACAAATCAATAAAGTGTTGCCATTGAGGCCAAACATACATTCTTGGCTCCCGGATCGCAGGACACCCACAGCCAGACCCTATTCCTTACTCCATCCAGCCCCCGGGCCGGCCAGCCTCCGGCCGGCCGCGCCATGAAAAACGCCCCGGCGGGCGGGGCGTTTTGTGTAGCAGGGCGGGCAGCGGCTTATTGCTTGCCTTCGCCGGCCTTCTTGTCGGCCTTGGCGCCAGCCTTGGCTTTTTTGACGGCCTTTTTCGGCTGTGCTTGCTCGGTCGGCTCGACGTAGTACTCGGTCGGCGGCGCATTCGGATCAACCTTCGGCGGTGCGCCGGCCGAGGCGGCCTGAGCGAGTAAGGCGGTGAGCAGGGCGATGAACAGGTTCTTCATGGTGCGGGCTTTCTTGCTTCTTGGAGGTTGATGAAAACGTTAGTCTACGGTCGCAGCGCAGAGTGTGCAATGCGGCATCAGGTCTTGGCCAGTGCCTGGTCGATGTCCCACAGGATGTCGTCGACCGATTCGATGCCGACTGCAAGGCGGATCAGGTCGGGCGGCACGCCGGCGGCGACCTGCTGTTCTTCGGACAACTGCCGGTGGGTGGTCGAAGCCGGGTGAATGACCAGGGTCTTCGCATCGCCGATATTGGCCAGGTGCGACAGGAATTCGACGCTCTCGATGAACTTCTGTCCGGCCGCAGCGCCACCCTTGACGCCAAAGGACAGCACCGCACCGGCGCCCTTGGGCAGGTATTTCTGCGCGAGGTCGTAATAACGGTTGTTCTTCAACCCCGGGTAATTCACCCACGACACCTTCGGATGCTCGGACAGGAATTGCGCAATCTTGAGGGTATTGCTGCAGTGGCGCTCCATGCGCAGGTGCAGGGTCTCGACGCCCTGCAGCAGCAGGAAGGCATTCATCGGCGACAGCGCCGGACCGAAGGTGCGCAAGCCTTCCATCCGGCATTTCATCGTGAAGCCGAAGTCGCCGAAGGTTTCGTAGAAGCGCACGCCGTGATAACCCTTGGACGGGTCTGTCATCGAAGCGAACTTGCCATTGCCCCAGTTGAACTTGCCCGATTCGACGATGATGCCGCCCATGGTCGTGCCATGGCCGCCGAGGAACTTGGTCACCGAATGCATGACCACGGCCGCACCCCATTCGAAGGGACGGCACAGGTAAGGGCTGGCGAAGGTGTTGTCGATGAACAGGGGTAGGTCATGCGCGGCGGCGATCGCGGCGACCTTTTCGATGTCGAGCACATTCATCGACGGATTGCCGATGGTCTCCGCATACAGCAGCCTGGTTTTGGGCGTGATCGCGCGCGCGAAATTCTCCGGATCGTCGCTGTCGACAAAGGTGGTGTTGATGCCCAGCTTGCGGAAATTGACGTCGAGTTGCGTCATCGTGCCGCCGTACAAAGTGCGCGCCGCGACGATCTCGTCGCCGGCCTCGCAGATGTTGAGCATCGCAATCATCTGCGCGGCCATGCCGCTGCCGGTGGCCACGGCCGCACGGCCATTCTCGAGCGCGGCGATGCGCTCCTCCAGCACCGCTACCGTCGGGTTCGACAGCCGTGAATAGACATTGCCGAAGGTCTGCAGGTTGAACAGGCTGGCGGCATGCTCGGCACTGTCGAATACATACGAGGTCGTCTGGTAGATCGGCACTGCGCGCGCGCCAGTGGCAGCGTCGGGCATCTGGCCGGCGTGCAGGCACAGCGTGTCGAAATCGTAGTCGTGGTCTTTGTTCGGATCCTGGGCCATGGGAGCAGTCGTCGAATTCGTTGCGAAGGGAAGGCTAGCCGGCTCAGACCGGGCGTCGTGCCGAAATGATTTTCGTGTTCACGCCAAACCAGTTCAGCCCGCCGAACAGCCGCGCATACTCGATCTTCACGCAGCGGTTCATCACGACGGACAAGCCGCCGTCC
>JACCDI010118804.1_pt1 | contig 21885 bp, 20 predicted proteins | sample 7442791 | NCBI WGS metagenome assembly JACCDI01 (sample SAMN15323434, study PRJNA562643) | freshwater metagenome | isolation source: river surface water | place: USA:Blue River Watershed | collected 2017-08-15
ATTCCGGTTATATTTTCTATGCTAAAATGATTTTCGATATAAGTTTTATTAAGGATAGCATTTGAGGGAATTGAGCTAAAAAAAGTTACAATTAAGATTGGTATGGCAATCGCAGCAAGAACCAAAGAATATAATAAAAGACTCAATTGAAAGTTCAGCACTTGCTTTCCATTATAATCTATAAATTCTGATTTATCTTTATTGGAACTCCAAATCAATATCGGAAAAATGTAATTCCCTAAAGGAATGCAATACTGACTCAAAGAACTCAAATGAGTAAATGTGGCTAGGTTTTTTGTATTTGTTGTTTCCATAATGTTAAAGTATATAGTAATTTCTTATACAAATATATGTCTAAAAAAAAGTATCTTGTATCGCATAGTAGTAAATATTAACAAAATATTAACATTTGTAAAAAGAGGTTCTTTTGGTAAAATTGTTTTAAAGTATTGTATATCAATACATTTGTACTATTTTAAAAATCAAAACTTGGAATTTAGATTTAAAGCCTAAATTTGTTATTTTTACATAAATAAAAATGATTATTATGAAATTTTCTCCATCAAATCTCAATAAATTTTTGTTTTTCAAGTTACCATCGGCTTATTTTTGTGGTGTTCGTGTAAGACTAATTGAGGATAATAAATGTGTTGTAACTGTAAAACACCGTTGGATCAATCAAAATCCTTTCAATTCTATGTATTTTGCAGTTCAGGCTATGGCAGCGGAACTTTCTACAGGAGCTTTGGTTATGAATCATTTTCAAAATAGCGGTAAAAAGATTTCTATGTTGGTGGCCAATAACAAATCAAATTTTTCTAAAAAAGCTATTGGAAGGATTACTTTTGTATGTAAAGATGGAAATTTGGCTGCTAAGACTATTCAAGATGCAATTGAAACTGGTGAAGGAAAAACATTTTGGATGAAATCTATTGGAACAAATGAAAATGGAGAACAAGTTTCAGAAATGGATTTTGAATGGAGTGTCAGGACTAAATTAGGTTAAATGAACTCCTTTAGGGTATTAAAAAAAGTTTCGTTTTGGGACGAAACTTTTTTTAATATAATACATAGTGAATTAATAATAATTTAAAGCGAATTGCTAACCTTAATATTGTTTTTTTTACAAACTGTACAAATTTAACTAAACTAAATCGTGATAGTCTTAAAATTATATTAAAGTTTTTTCCAAATTCGGAATTTTTTAATTTCTGTTTATTGTTGGAATAAGATAAAAAACATATTTAATAGGTGACAATTTGACATTTTAAAAGATTTGGCAGTACTTTTGTTATTCACAGAAAGAATAAAAAATGAAGTTTCCCAATTTTTTTAAAAATAATACAATAATGACCACTGAAAACAAGCTAAACGAAGAAATTGTTGATCAAACTCCAATTGAAAACAATCAAAATAATACAGACGCATTAGACGCTTCAATTGAAGAAAGAGTAGAAGAAATATCAAGAGAAGAACAATTATCACAAGATTTAGTCTCTGAAAAAGATAAATTTTTACGTTTATTTGCCGAGTTTGAAAATTACAAACGCAGAACTGCCAAAGAACGTATTGAGTTGTTTAAAACTGCCAATCAAGATGTATTGCTTGCTTTGTTACCTGTTTTAGACGATTTTGATAGAGGTTTAGCGGAAATTAAAAAATCAGATGATAATCCTTTAATTCAAGGTGTTGAGTTGATTCAAGAAAAATTAAAAAACACATTGTTCTCTAAAGGTTTAGAATTAGTGGATGTGAATGCCGGCGACACTTTTGATGCTGATTTTGCAGAAGCAATAACCCAAATTCCTGCACCTTCTCCAAAGATGAAAGGTAAAATTGTAGATGTAATAGAAAAAGGATACAAATTGGGAGACAAAATTATTCGTTTTCCAAAAGTGGTAATAGGAAACTAATTCCGAAATCCAATCATTAACCTGAGCGTTTCATCCAGAGCGAAGTCAAAGGACTAAATTCCTTAATTGAAAAATGAAAAAAGATTTTTACGAAATACTTGGCATATCTAAAAATGCCAATGCTGCCGAAATAAAAAAGGCATACAGAAAAAAAGCAATAGAGTTTCACCCTGACAAAAATCCGGGAGATGCAGTTGCGGAAGAAAATTTTAAGGCTGCAGCAGAAGCATATGAAGTTTTGAGTGACCCTCAGAAGAAAGCCAAATACGATCAATATGGGCACCAAGCTTTTGACGGTTCAGGAGGCTTTGGAGGCGGTCACGGCGGAATGAATATGGAAGATATTTTCAGTCAATTTGGAGATATTTTTGGAGGTGCTTTTGGTGGAGGAGGTTTTGGAGGTGGCGGTGGTATTCGTCGCGTAAAAGGAACCAATCTTCGTATAAAAGTAAAACTAACTCTGGAAGAAATCGCCAACGGAGTGGAAAAAAAAGTAAAAGTAAAACGAAAAGTTCAAGCTAAAGGAGTTACCTATAAAACTTGTTCTACTTGTAATGGTCAAGGTCAAGTAATGCGAGTGACCAATACTATTTTAGGACGAATGCAATCAGCATCAACTTGTCCAACTTGTGGAGGTTCGGGTCAAATATTAGACAAAAAACCATCGGAAGCCGATTCGCAAGGGATGATTCTCGAAGAGGAAACTGTAAGCATAAAAATTCCAGCAGGTGTCGTTGATGGAATGCAACTCAAAGTTTCCAACAAAGGAAATGATGCACCAGGCAATAGCGTTCCGGGAGATTTAATCGTGGCAATCGAAGAAATTGAACATGAATATTTGAAACGTGAAGGTGAAAATTTGCATTACGATTTGTACATCAGTTTCTCCGAAGCGGTCCTGGGAATTTCAAAAGATATTTCGGCCATCAACGGAAAAGTGAGAATAAAACTCGACGAAGGTATTCAGTCCGGAAAAATCCTAAGATTAAAAGGAAAAGGAATCCCAATCATCAACGGCTACGGCACAGGAGATTTGTTAGTTCACGTCAATGTTTGGACACCAAAAACACTCAATAAAGAGCAAAAACAGTTTTTTGAAAACAATCTCGAAAACGATAATTTTGTTCCAAATCCTGAAAAAAGTGACAAATCCTTTTTTGAGAAAGTGAAAGATATGTTTTCATAATTTTTAATTATGTCAATTTTTCCAATCCTTGTATGACAAGGGTGGGTTTTATTTTATACAATAACTTCACGATATTTCCATTAAAACCATTTTTTTTCAAAATATACTCAAAAAACAAAGATATTATTGTTTTAAATGATATAATTATTTATAACTTTGAATTACCAGCAATAATAACCAGACTATGCCAGAATTATTTAGAATGTTTGGAATGAAGTTTTTCTTTTTTTCATTAGAACATCAACCTGTTCATATTCATGTTAGAAATGCCGATGGGAAAGCAAAGTTTAACATTCTGCCAGAAATTTCATTAGTCGAAGCAAAAGGAATGAAGCCCAAAGATTTAGTCTTGGCAGAGGCATTAATTACTGAAAGAAAAGAGGAAATAATAAAAAAATGGAAAGAAATACACGGAGAATAAAAACCTAAAATACTTTGATTATGAAAATAGAAAATATATGGTTTGACGATGTGAATATGTATGTAAAACTAAATACAGGACATATAATAGGAAATCCAATAGCTTGGTTTACGAGATTAAAAACAGCAAGCCCTGAAGAACGCTTAAAATTTGAAATTGATACTTATGGAGAAAGCATCCACTGGGAAAATTTAGATGAGGATTTAAGTTTAGAAAGCCTTTTTGATTTTAAGCACGAATTGAATTATGCTAAATTATGAAAGAAGATAAATTTACTAATTAGTTATCGCAAAGTATCATAATTTATCTGATCCAGGATTTCGCACGAAGTTCTTTTGCATCCATAGAATAATCTTTCCAAATACCTGAGGCAAGCGAAAAATTATTTTGTTTTTTTGTAACTTTCTGGGTATTTATTTTCAACTCGGCATCGATATTCCAAGTTTTTAGAAAATCAAGCAGAGCATCTAATTTATTTTTATCTAAATCATTTTTAAAAAATAAGCTGTGTCATAACTTTTATTTTTTTACAAAACTACAAGAAAATACTATTCCTCATATTTCTTTAATCTTGCTTTGATTGAGCATGCCGACAAGTTTATTTTTTGGGATTAAGAAGTTGTTTTTTTATTTTTTTTGGACTTTGATAATTGTTCCAAACAGATAGACGACAACCTCTGTGGAATAAACTTTATTATAAAAACTAACGTTCTTGTGAATATGACCTTTATAAAAAGAAGTGTCATAATCCCACTTTTGGAAACAATATGGATTGTGTTTTAATATTCCCATTGTTCGTTCTACTTCTAATATAAAGTCTTGAACAATAACTAAATTCCAATTGTTTACCAAATAAATGATGGTTTCATTGTAGGATTTTTTAGCAAGAGAAGTCCAAACAATCTTCATTTACTAAAATATTTTTCTTTAGATTCTTGCAAAATAGCTTCAAAACTTTCTGTTTTTCCTTCTTTGTATTCTTGCTCGCTATAATCTAACAATTCTTTAATGATGTTATTCTCTTGTTTTAGGTTATTTTTTGAAATTGTTTTTTTTATACTTTCCAAAACAGATTCTTTTTGTACCTCAAGAATCATTTCTATAATTTCTAATTTTTGAAGTTGAATATTCATACGGTTTGTATTTAGAATTATAAAGCTACAAAAAAATACTATTCCTCGTATTTCTTTAATCTTGTTTTAAGTTCAGCGATGATTTCGTTTTTCTTGCCAACAACTTATTACCTTGACAAAACCACAAAAATCAATATGGATAATGGGTTGAAAATTGTGGTTTACTCTCCTTTTGTGTTTGATTCAAAAACTATTTTTTCTAATTTTTCTAAGCGATACATTATTTTTTCAAGGAAGCCTTCGGGCATTGTATTATTTAAAATCTCTACTTTTCCAACTAAAATATTGTTGTTTTCGTTATTTTTAAAGATGTATTTTTCCGATTTTGCTTCACTAAAATAATCAAGGTTAATATCAAAAACATCACATATTTTTTCTATAATAGAAAAATCGGGATTTACTTTATTAGCTTCTATATTGGATATTGTAGTTTGTGCCACGCCCAGTTTATAAGCTAGTTCTTCCTGACTCATTTTGTTGTTTTGAATCCTTAACTTTTTAATTTTAGCACCTATACTCATAATTTTAGTATTTTATTGCTCAAAAATAGCAAATATTTACTTGATAATAGCAAAAAACAAATAGTTGCAAGAAATTAATTTCTGTAAAATTGTACAATAAAAATTATTGTTTAACAAAAAATCTTTACTTTTATGAAAAATCAAGAAATTAAAAAAATGAGCCTTGCCAACATTGGTGGCAAACTAACTCCTGAAGAAATGGAAAACATTATGGCGGGAAAGTTGAGTAGTGGAGCAATCTGTGCCGCAGTAGGGTTTCTGTATATTCCTGGTATGAGCATGGGAGGACCTCTTAACACATGGATTGATCTTACTTCAAGGGCTTGTTGGAATAGCTAAAAAAAATTTGCTCAAATTAACCTTTAAAAAAAATGTCATGAAAAATAAAGTAGAATTAAAAACAAAAAAAAATATTATTGCTATATTAAAACCATCTGAAATGGAAAATATAACGGCTGGAAAAGCAAGCAACAAACAATGTATGATTTATGGAGTTTTAACTTTCATATCTATACCTTCTGGTTGGGGAGCTTTGGCTGGAGCTTTTTATATGAATTCTGAAGGTTGCTTTAGTTAAATATCTCAAAAAAATTCTTCAAACACACCTTACTGTCTTAAAATGAAGACAGTAAGGTTTAAATTTATTTATTTTATGAAAAAATTATTCAATCTTTTTTTATTGGTAAGTACCGTTGTTCTTTGTTTAGATATTTATTTTAATGTCTTTTCAATAGATTTGAAAAAAATAATTTTTTGGATATTTATATCTGTTTGTTTGTGGTTCAACCATAAATTAAAATCAAAACATCATTTAGTATAATTTTTGATTTTAAACTAATATTTTGATTTAAAAAATTAGTTCGATTTTTCAACACCTTTTCTTCTATTTATGAAAAGTACTTTCTTCAAGTACCTTACGCTCTCTATTGCTTTATTTGTAATTACAGAAATTACAGATAGTGCTTTAAATTACAAAGGGTTACTCTACAACTCACTCTCTGATAAACTTACTCATAAGCAAATACAATATATTTTTGAGTTTCAAGAAAAATGGCAGTGGTTGAGTTATCTTTTTATTCCAATACTTTTACTCATCAAAACCAGCCTAATAGCTAGCGCTCTTTACATTGGCACATTCTTTTTCAGTAGGGTTCAATTAACATTCAAGCAGTTGTGGGGTTTTGTGCTTACTGCTGAGTTTGTTTTTTTGCTGGTGCCAATATTCAAAATCATCTGGTTTTACTTTTTCCAAACTAATTATAAGTTAGAAGACATTCAATATTTCTATCCGTTATCAGCTTTGAATATTGTGGGGTATAAAGATTTAGAGCCTTGGTTTATTTATCCTTTCCAAACGCTCAATTTGTTTGAGGTTACTTATTGGCTAATTCTTGCCTATCTCATAGGCAAAGCCACTCAAACTTCTATGGATCAAGGCTTAAAAATTGTGACGTATAGTTATGGTTCGGCTTTGTTGCTGTGGGTAGTGACGATAATGTTTTTTACGTTAAACTACTCGTAATACAATTATAAAAAAAGAAATTTGATTGAAGATTGAAGATTAACGATTTTTGATTGCAGATTTAGAAAACATTCTAACTTCCACTATGAAAAAATACTTGGAAATAATAATCCCACTTTTTATTTTAGGGGCAATTGCTTTTATGGGTTACAAAGTAATCACAAAAATAAATCACAAAAATGAAGTAGCCGAAAACATCAAAACCATTCCTGCATTTTCTTATGTAAGGATTAATGGCAAAATGTTTTCCAATAAAGATATAAAAGAAAACATCCCAACTGTTTTTCTATACTTTAACAGCGAGTGCGAACATTGCCAGAGCGAAGCAGAACAAATTAGGGACAATGTGAAAAAGTTTGCCAACGCTCAACTGGTTTTTATCTCGTTTGAAGAACCTAAAAAAATAATGACTTTCGCTACAAAATATAAATTATTAGGTCATGATAACATTAGTTTTCTATCTGATTCAAAAGTTAGTTTCGCAACTACTTTCGATGTAAATTCTTTGCCTACTGTGGTTATTTATGATAAAAACAAGAAGCTGGTGGCGAAAATAAAAGGGGAAATTAAAGTTGAAGCTATTCTTAAAAAGTTGAATTAAATTTAATGAATCTACAACACATTCAAAAAACGCATACGTTGCAACTCGACCAATCCGATTGTGGTGTTGCCTGCTTACTTTCTATCATAAAATTTTACGGCGGTAATCAGTCCATAGAAAATCTACGGCAGTTGAGTGGTACAACAAAAATTGGCACAACTTTATTGGGTTTGTACCAATCAGCTAATCAGTTGGGCTTTACAGCAGAGGGGTTTCAATCGGACATTCCATCATTAATAGACTATGAGCAGGCGGTTATTCTTCATACTGTCATCGAAAATCAGTTGCAACATTATATCATTTGTTATGAATATGACAAAGAAAAAGGATTTTTAATTGGTGATCCAGCAAAAGGGATTTATTATTTAAGCGAAAATGAATTGGATTCAATTTGGGTGTCAAAAAATTGTTTGATTCTTGAGCCAAACGAAAGCTTTGTAAAAACTGAAACGCTGACAAAAAACAAAAAAAAGTATTTTATCAACTTGCTCAAAGAAGATTATAAATTACTGACTTTTAGTGTTGTAATTGGTATTTTTGTTGCGGCATTAGGAATGGCAATGGCTATTTTTTCGCAAAAACTAATCGATGATATTTTGCCTTCTCACAATATTCATAAATTAGTTACAGGCATTGTTTTAGTTACTGTTTTGCTTTTGGCAAGAGTCGGGTTTACTATTTTGCGGGCATTTTTCCTGCTCCAGCAATCCAAAGATTTTAATAATAGAATCAACAACCAGTTTTATAATGCACTTTTGCATTTGCCCAAACCTTTTTTTGATACTCGAAAAATAGGGGAATTAATAGCACGACTGAATGATACAGGACGAATACAAAGTGTTATCAAAATGCTGGCTAGTAATTTGGTTATAGATGTTTTGGTTTCAGTTATTTCTATTGTTTTTCTATTTATGTATTCTTGGCAAGTGGCGGTAATTTCTTTGGTAAGCCTGCCTCTTTACTTTTATATTATTTACCAAAGTAACAAAAAAATTATAACAGCACAACGAGAAGTTATGCAGGGTTACGCATTGAATGAAAGCAATTACATCGCTTCGATGCAAGGCATAGCCACGATAAAGAACAACAATCGCCAAGATATTTTTGGTAAAGTCAATGAAAGTATTTTTGGAAATTTTCAGGAAAAAATATTCAATTTGGGCAAGATAAATATTCAGTTGTCCTGGCAAGCAGGATTGTCGAGTGTGGTTTTCTTGATTGGAATTTTAATTTATACTTCGATGGCAGTTTTCAACAAGGAAATGAAACTGGGCGAACTGATGGCTGTTCTAGGAATTGCGGGTTCTTTGTTGCCATCCATTGCCAATTTAGCCTTGATTTCGATTCCCATTAACGAGGCAAAAATTGCTTTTAATAGAATGTTTGAATTTGCTTCTATAGAAAAAGAGAAAGAAACAGGAGTTACAATTTTGGCTTTAGAAAGCATTACAATCAATAATTTATCCTTTCGATTTGCAGGAAGAAGCGAATTATTGTCCAACATCAATATTGAGGTCCAAAAAGGAAAACTCACTGCAATTGTTGGCGAAAGTGGCAGTGGAAAAAGTACAATAGGACAAATTTTGCAACGTTTTTATAATTTTGAAAAAGGAGAAATCATTGTTAACAATCAATATCATCTTTCTGAAATTGAGTTAGAAAGTTACCGCAATTTGATTGGTGTCATTCCGCAGGATATCACGATTTTCAACGGAAATGTAATCGATAATATTTTGCTTGGCAAGGAAGAAAACCCAGAAAGCCTCTTACAATTTATTCAATCTTATGGTTTTGATACTTATTTCAACCAATTGCCACAAGGATTGGCAACGCTTCTTGGAGAGGAAGGTGTTAATTTATCGGGTGGACAAAAACAAATTATCGCTTTGGCAAGAGCCTTGTATAAAAAACCGCAGTTTTTAATCCTTGACGAAGCCACAGCAGCAATGGACAGAAATACCGAACAGTTTACGATTGATTTGTTGCAAAGAGTAAAGAAAGAATGTGCCATATTTTTCATTTCACACCGTTTGAATATGCTCAAAAATAGTGCTGATACCATTTATATACTTGAAAACAAAACTATTTCAGCTTCGGGAAATCATCAAAAACTAATGGAAACACATAATTTTTATAGTGAGTACTGGAAAGGTTTTTAATCAGTACTTTATTCAACTTTAAATACTTTCCCGTTCTTGTTATCAAGAATGGGTTTTTTTGTTTTATTTAACACCTTATTAATCCCTATTTTTCTATTTTTACCAAAATCAAAAATCAGTATGAGTGCTATGCTTGAAGTAAACAATGTTGTCAAGAAATATGGTGATTTCATTGCCCTAAATGAAGTTTCGCTAAAGGTTCCCAAAGGTAGTATTTATGGACTTTTGGGTCCAAATGGTGCCGGAAAAACATCATTGATTCGAATTATCAATCAAATCACTATGCCAGACAGTGGTGAAATTATTTTGGATGGTGAAAAATTAAGTCCAAAACACATTCAATATATAGGCTATTTACCCGAAGAACGCGGTTTGTATAAATCGATGAAAGTGGGGGAGCAATGCCTTTACTTAGCCCAAATGAAAGGTCTTTCGAAAGCCGAAGCCAAAAAACAATTGGAATATTGGTTCGAAAGATTAGGAATTCAAGGCTGGTGGAACAAGAAAATACAGGAACTTTCTAAAGGGATGGCACAAAAAGTGCAGTTTGTAGTTTGCGTTTTGCACAAACCCAAATTATTGATTTTTGATGAGCCGTTTTCAGGTTTCGATCCCGTAAATGCCAATATAATTAAAGACGAAATCTTAGAATTGCGAAATCAAGGTTCGACCATTATTTTCTCTACACACCGAATGGAAAGCGTTGAAGAATTGTGCGATCATATTGCCTTAATTCACCGATCGAACAAACTTATCGAGGGAAGACTGGACGATGTGAAACGACAATTTAGAAGCAATAGTTTTGAAGTGGGTATTTTATCCGATAATGTCGAAGGACTGATGTATGATTTAACCCAAAAATTCAAGATAGCACAAACAAATTTCAAATCACTCAACAACGAAATAAAACTCGAAGTACAACTCGGAAATGCTATGCCAAATGCACTTTTGAACGTATTGACTCAAAGAGGCCAAGTAACCCATTTTATGGAAAAAATACCAAGCGTAACTGATATTTTTATTCAGGCAGTAAGAGCCCCCTAACCCCCGAAGGGGGAACAAAGAGATAAACTGAGAAATTGTTATAAAAAAAATATTATTTTAAACCCTATTTACCCTAATAGGAATTCCCCCTTCGGGGGTTAGGGGGCTTTCAAATGAGCATCATATCCTTAATCATAAAAAGAGAATTCATTGCCAAAGTGCGCAATAAAACATTCATAGTAATGACGTTTATGAGTCCATTACTTTTTGTGGGAATTGCCGTTTTTGTTGGGTATTTGAGTACTATGAAAGCCGATACTAAGCGAATCGCTATTCATGATGAAACCGGTTTGTTTGTCAATGAATTTCTATCCTTGAATCAAAATGAGGCAGATTATAAATACTTAGATTTAACAACTATAGATGTAAAATTTCTGAAAGATAGTATCACCAACGAGAGTTATGAGGGGTTGCTTTATATTCCTAAAGTAACTAAAGAAAAAGAATTAGAAAATAAAATTCAGTTTATTTCGAATGAAAGTCCAAGTTTGGCTTTTATAGAAAAGGTTCAAGATATTATTGCTCAAAAACTCACCAAAGAAAACTATCAAAAGGCAAATTTAGACACTTTAGCCATAACCAATGCAGAGTCGAAAGTAACTATTGGTTTAGCCAAGGCTTCTGGAGAACAAAGTGTTAAAGGTCTTAACGAAATAAAAATAGCCATTGGAGGTGCGTTCGGGTACTTAATTATGATGTTTATCATTATTTATGGCAATATGGTGATGCGTAGTGTCATCGAAGAAAAAACCAACCGTATAGTCGAAATCATTATTTCTTCGGTAAAACCATTCCAACTGATGATGGGGAAAATCATCGGAACTTCATTAGCTGGATTGTTACAATTTTTCATTTGGGCCATCATAGGATTGTCAATGATGCTCATAGCTTCCTACTTTTTAGGGTTAGAAACTTGTCCAGCACCAAAGTTACCATCCGATGCAATGCAGACAGCTCATCAACAAATGACTGGAACTGCACAAATGTATGTCCACGAATTATGGGAATTACCCATTGTTACAATACTAATTAGTTTTGTAATTTATTTCATTGGTGGTTACTTTTTATACAGTTCATTTTACGCCTCAATTGGTGCTGCGGTCGATAACGAAACCGATTCTCAACAGTTTCTTTTGCCCATCATTATGCCCCTGGTATTGGGAGTTTACATCGGATTTTTTACTGTAATTAATGATCCTCACGGAACCATCGCCACTGTTTTTTCGATGATACCACTTACATCGCCCATTGTGATGCTAATGAGAATTCCGTTTGGAGTGCCTTGGTGGCAATTGGTACTTTCTATCGCTATACTTTTTGGTACTTTCTTTTTTGTGGTTTGGTTTGCCTCAAAAATTTATAGAGTTGGAATATTAATGTATGGTAAAAAGCCAACATGGAAAGAAATGTATAAATGGTTGCAATATTAAAGTTTAATCGGTTAACTGTTAAATCGGTTAATTGAAATCAAAAGTTAATCAATAAACCGAATAACCCAAATAAAAATGAGTAAAATATTAATCATAGAAGACGAAGCTGCTATTCGAAGAGTACTTTCAAAAATACTTTCCGAAGAAAATGATTCCTATCAGGTCGATGATGCCGAAGATGGAGTTCAGGGTTTAGAAAAAATAAAAAATAACGACTACGATCTGGTTTTGTGTGATATCAAAATGCCCAAAATGGATGGAGTTGAAGTATTGGAAGCTGTCAAAAAATTAAAACCCGAAATACCAATGGTGATGATTTCAGGTCACGGCGATATGGAAACGGCTATTCAAACGATGCGTTTGGGTGCTTTTGATTATATCTCTAAACCACCCGATTTGAATCGTTTGTTGAATACCGTTCGCAATGCTTTAGACAGAAAACAACTTGTGGTCGAGAACAAAATTCTGAAGAAAAAAGTTAGCAAAAACTATGAGATGATTGGTGAAAGCGAACCTATCAATCGTATTAAATTGATGATAGAAAAAGTCGCTCAAACTGAAGCCAGAGTTTTAATCACAGGGTCCAATGGAACAGGAAAAGAATTGGTAGCCCATCAATTACACGAGAAAAGTCAAAGAGCCAATTTTCCTTTAATTGAAGTAAATTGTGCGGCTATTCCAAGCGAATTAATCGAAAGCGAATTATTTGGTCATGTGAAAGGTGCTTTTACTTCAGCGATAAAAGACCGGGCAGGTAAGTTTGAAGCGGCCGATAAAGGAACGATTTTCTTAGACGAAATTGGAGATATGAGTCTTTCGGCTCAAGCCAAAGTATTACGAGCTTTACAGGAAAATATGATTACTCGAGTGGGTGCCGATAAAGACATCAAAGTGGATGTACGTGTCATTGCGGCAACCAACAAAGACTTGAAAAAAGAAATTGCCGAAGGTCGCTTCCGAGAAGATTTGTACCATCGATTGGCAGTAATCTTAATAAATGTACCTTCGTTGAACGAAAGAAGAGAAGATATTCCGTTGTTGATTTCCCATTTTGCCCAAAAAATAGCATCCGAACAAGGAAATGCCGTAAAACATTTTTCCAAGGAGGCGGTCAAATTGTTACAAGAATACGATTGGACGGGAAACATTCGAGAACTAAGAAATGTGGTCGAGCGATTGATAATTTTGGGTGGAAACGAAATATCGGAAAGTGATGTGCAGTTGTTTGCTAGTAAATAAAAACTATCTAAAAAATCTAAATAATCTAAAGAAGCAAAATAAATTGTTTTAGATTTTTTAGATTTTTTAAATTCTTTAGATTAAAATATGAAACTAAAAAAAATAAACGAAAACCTTCAAGACGCACTCATCGAAAACGGTTTGACCGATGCCAATGAGATGCAAAAAGAAACCTTTTCGACCTTAAAAAGTGGTGCCGATTGTCTTATTATTGCTCCAAATGGAAGCGGAAAAACAACGACAATTGTTATTAACGTAATTCAGAAATTGGCTGGAACCAACGAAGAATCACCTCGTGCTTTGGTTATCGTGGAGGAGAAAACTAAGGTTTTAGAAATAGTAAACCTGTTCGAAAAATATGGAAAGAATTCGGGATTAGAAGTTTATGGCGTTCACGACAAAGGCGATACGGATTATGATAAAAATTATATTTCTACAGGAATCGATGTTTTGATAGGTACTCCCAATAAACTGAATGATTTGTTTTCTTCTGCTGGTTTCAATGTCAACCGATTGAGAATGTTAATCTTAGACGATGCCGATTCAATATTAAAATTGCGCCACGAAACGAAAATTATGCGCATTTCGAATAGCATTGCCAAAACCCAACGCATTATCTTCACGGATGTTCTCACTGAAAGAATCGAAATTCTGGTCGATAAAATGTTGGTAGAACCTTTCGAATTTGATTTTGTAGAAGAGGAGGATGATTTTGAAGAGGAAGACAAGGATGAGAACGCTGATTTTAAGAAGACGAAGACAATCAAGAAGAAGAATAGTCGGTAATAACAACAAACTATAAACCACAAACACTAGTATGGGATTAATGAAAGTATTTTCGGGAAGTGAAATTTTAGCTTTGGCTTTACAGGAAAAAATAGAAGAAGTAGGAGTAAATACAATTGTAAAAAACAACATTCAATCGGCGAGATTGGCAGGATTTGGAAATTCTGGACAAGCTGTTGAGGTGTTTATTCAGGAAACGGATTTTGCCAAAGCCAATCCGGTAATTGAGGAGTTTAGAATGAGTATATAACTGCTCCGAAAAGTCTCAAACTTTGAGGATGTGTTTTTCAGTTTCCGACTGACCAAATAAAAATTAAATTTATAATGAAATATAAAATGCTGGTGGTCGATATGGACGACACTTTGTTGACCGACGATCACGATATATCAAACGAGAACAAGGAAATGCTTATCAAGGCACAGGAATTGGGTGTTTATGTCGTTTTGGCTTCGGGCAGACCGACCTCGGCAATGATTGAATATGCTAAAGAATTGCAATGTGATATCAATAATTCCTTTATGATTTCTTTTAATGGTTCTACGATTACCGATTTAAAGGAAGATAAAATCCTTTTTGAACATTCCTTAACCAAAGAACAAATTCATTCCATTTATGATTTCAGTCAGAAAAACAATACGCATATCATCACGTATTTAGACGGAAAAATTATCAGCGAGCGACATTCGGAATACATTGATATCGAAAGTACTATTACTGGTTTAGAACTGGTCATTGTTCCCAGTTTTAAAGAGGCGGTAACTACTTCGGCGGTGAAATGTTTGTTATTGGAAGAACCCAATTATCTTAAAACTGTGGAGCCACTATTGAAAAATGTGATGCCCGATTTGAGTGTTTGCATGTCGAAGCCCTTTTTCTTGGAAGCTGCTCCCAATGGTGTTGACAAAGGAGCTGCAGTGGACATTTTAGCCAAAAAGCTCAATATTCATTCCAGCGAAATCATTACTATTGGCAATGCCAGCAATGATTTGTCGATGGTGCAATATGCTGGATTGGGTGTATGGGTGGATAATGTCGATGATGAATTGAGAGAATTTGGTGATATTGTCGTGGCTTCCAATAATGATCACGGTGTTGCTGAGGTAATTAGGCGATTTATATTGGAGTAAAAAAGTATTCTTATAAATGGTGGAGCGTTCGCTTTTCTTTTTTAATCGTTACCCTATTTTTAATATCCATTTTTTCGTCTAACATGCTATCGGAATTGTGAAGCGTGAGTTTTGAATAGCGAGGATTTGTTTTTAAAGTATAAAATAAGGTTATTGACATTTATGGATAAGTCCCACGATTTTCCCATACTTATTATGTCTAAATCATTTCAATAGATTTTCTGAAATTTAAAAAATATGGAAAAATATGGAATATGATTCCATATTTTTCCATATTTTTGTAAAATGATACAAAGAGAAGCAAAAATAAAACTAGAAAGTTTAGCCAAATCCTTTAAAACCATTGCGGTTATTGGCCCACGGCAATCGGGCAAAACGACATTGGTTAAAAGCACCTTTCCAAATAAGCCTTACGTTTCTTTGGAAAATCCTGACACTCGAAAATTTGCTTTAGAAGATCCAAGAGGTTTTTTGGAAAGCATTTCCAAAGGTGCTATTTTGGACGAGGTACAACGAACGCCGGAGTTATTTTCTTATTTGCAAGAAATAGTTGATAATAGCAATGAGAAAGGACTTTTTATTCTGACGGGTTCAAACAATTTTCTTTTGCAAGAGAATATTTCACAATCTTTAGCCGGAAGAGTAGCCTATTTGAACTTATTGCCTTTTTCTATCAAGGAATTAGCATCTGCAAATTTAGTCCCCGAAACGGATGAGGTGCTTTTATTCAATGGCTTTTACCCTCCAATTTATGACCAAGAAATCAGTCCTTTGGATTGGATTCCTAATTATATAAAAACCTATATCGAACGAGATGTAAGACAAATTAAAAACGTAACCGATTTATTAATTTTTGAAAAATTTATGCGTGTTCTTGCAGGCAGGACTGGGCAAGAACTAAATTTTAGCGCCATTAGTAACGAAGTCGGAATCGATTTGAAAACGATTCAATCTTGGATAGGAATTTTAGAAAGTAGTTTTATTATTTACTTGCTGAAACCACATTTTCAAAATTTCAATAAAACAATAGTCAAAAGACCTAAAGTTTACTTTTATGATACTGGTTTGATTTGTTCTTTTTTAAGAATTTCAAATCCGATACAATTAGAGAGTCACCCTTTGAAAGGAGCAATTTTTGAAACAATGGTTGTAATTGAAATGGTTAAAAAGTTTGCAAACAAAGGTTTACCCATAAATATTTATTTTTGGAGAGACAAAACGGGTCACGAAGTAGATGTCATTATTGATAATGCTGGTAAACTGATTCCAGTAGAAATAAAATCCTCAAAAACGATTAGTACTGAATTTTTTAAAAACCTAAAATATTGGAATAATCTAAGCAAGGTAAACAGTTCTATTCTACTTTACTCTGGAAATCAAGAACAGAAAAGAAGTGATGGCACCTTAATCACTAATTGGAAAAACATCAATCGACTGGATTTTTATTTTGAAATGAATTGACAGTAGGCAGTCATAAACTATATTCTGCTCCGCAATTCCGAAAGCTTGAGGGATTGCGGAGTCTGGTATATAATCTTCAAATAGGTCAAGTAAACGAAGCTATATACTTGAAAAAATATTTTGATGGTGTGTTTTTTTGTTAAGCAGAGAATGATTGATGCTTGCTTGAAGTCAGTTCTGAAAGCGATGGGAATTGTTGAGCGTGTTGATGTAATTGAAGCTTGAAAAATAATTAAGTTTACAGATGTTCTCCATAAATAGAAATAAACTACATTTGTTATCCAATAAAATTAAAAAATAAAATTATAGATATAAACTAAAGACATATAAAATATTGCGTTTTGCTTAAATTTCCTGTTACAGAAATCGACCAAATTTTTTAACACTACGGGGAAGTAAAAAGTGGAAACGCCTACGGTAAACGTGGGCGTTCCTTTTTGCTTTGTAGTGTGGGTTCTTGGTCGGACCTCTGTGACAAGCTTGGGGAATTAGCCCACGTCGTATTTTGTAGTAAAGCAAAATATGAAATCCCAACAATTTATCCAATCAACATCCCACATTTGGCGAAACTTTTTTATCGCCAATCCCCAAAAGAACTTCATTGTCAGTTTTTCTGAAAAACTATTTTCAGGCACCCAAGTCTTGACTTATTTCTATGCCTTTTATACTAGGTCTAGGTTTGATTATTTTGTGCAAGTACGTGAGTATTATTAATCAAGATTTTTATGACGCAGAAAAAGAAAAATTATTAAAATTTGATTTAGGAAACAGATGCAGTTCAACAAAATACTAGAAAAATATCGTAAAATCTCTTTTTCAGAACGTGACAAAGGAGATAGATTTGAAAGATTAATTCAAGGTTATTTACAAACAGAGTCAATTTATGCAAACAAATTCAAAAAAGTTTGGATGTGGAATGACTTTCCTGCAAAGAACGATTTAGGCGGAAAAGATACAGGCATCGATTTAATTGCTCTCACTTTCGAGGGCGATTATTGGGCTATCCAATGTAAATGTTATCAAGAAACTTCAACTATAGACAAACCTGCAGTCGATTCTTTTTTAGCTACTGCAAGTCGTTCATTTAAAGATGAGAATCAAAATTTTAAATTAACTCATTTTTCTAATTGTCTTTGGGTTTCTACAACTAACAAATGGGGAACAAATGCCGAAGAAGCTATTAAAAATCAAAATCCACCAGTTCAAAGAATTAGTTTAACTGATTTGCAAAACTCATCTGTTGATTGGGATAAACTAGAAAACGGAATCCACGGAGAGCAAGCTAGAATAAAAACTAAATCCATTCGCAAACACCAAAAAGAAGCGATGGACAAAACTCACAAACATTTTTTAACTCAAGACAGAGGAAAGTTAATTATGGCGTGTGGAACAGGAAAAACATACACCGCTTTACAAATTGCTGAAAACGAAACAGATGCTAAAGGTTTTGTTTTGTTTCTTGTTCCGTCAATTGCATTATTAGGGCAAACTTTGAGAGAATGGAGCAACGATTCCAAAAATCCACTCAATGCCATTTGTATTTGTTCTGACCCTGAAATATCAAAAAAGAAAACGAAAATAGAGGATTCCGAAAGTTTTAATATTGAGGATTTGGCATTACCTGCATCCACTAATGTTCCGCAAATTTTAAGTCAATTTACCGCTTTAGAGTTAAATGCCAAAGATGGAATGACTGTTGTTTTTTCTACTTATCAATCTATTGAAGTTATTGCAAAAGCACAACAACAATTAGCCAAACAAAATAGCAAATTTGCACAATTTGATTTAATCATTTGTGACGAAGCACACCGAACCACAGGCGTAACAATTGCAGGAGAAGACGAATCAGCATTTACAAAAGTACACAACAACGATTTTTTAAAATCCAAAAAGCGGTTGTATATGACTGCAACGCCCCGTTTATACGACCAAGACACCAAAAGCAAAGCTGCACAAGCAGAAGCGATACTTTGCTCTATGGACGAACCTGAATTATATGGCGAAGAAATTTACCGCATTGGTTTTGGAGAAGCCGTAAGTTTAGATTTATTGACGGATTACAAAGTCTTGATTCTAACACTCAACGAAGCTGATGTTCCAAAAGATATTCAGAAAATGATTGCCGATGATGACCACGAAATTGATTTGGACGATGCTTCTAAACTCATTGGCTGTATTAATGCTTTATCTAAACAAGTTCTTGGTGATGCGGGTATTATACTTTCGTCTGACCCTGAACCGATGAAACGTGCCGTTGCTTTTTGCCAAAGCATCAAAGTTTCTAAAAAAATCACCAATACATTCAACACCACTTCTGGCACTTACATTAATTCGTTGCCACAAGAAAAAAAATCCAAAATGGTTGTTATGGCTTCCGAACATATCGACGGAACAATGGCAGCACCTCGCCGAGATGAATTATTAAATTGGCTCAAAGAAGAAACACCACAAAATAATTGTAGGGTTTTAACCAATGTGCGCTGTTTGTCCGAAGGTGTTGATGTACCCAGTTTGGATGCTGTTCTATTTCTTTCGGCTCGAAACTCTCAAGTAGATGTGGTGCAATCCGTTGGACGTGTGATGCGTAGAGCCGAAGGCAAAAAATACGGCTACATTATTATTCCTGTAATTGTTCCCTCAGATATTGAAGCCGAGAGAGCTCTTGATGACAATAAAAGATATGCAGTGGTTTGGACAGTCTTAAATGCCTTGCGTGCTCACGATGACCGTTTTAATGCCATAGTAAACAAAATTGAACTCAACAAAAAAAGACCCGAACAAATTATTGTGGGCGGTACTGAATATGCTTTTGATGCAGACGGAAACCCTTTGCGTAAAAATTTTGACCCTGATGCAGAAACAGGCAAAGAGTTTGCCGAACAACTCGCTATACAATTTGAGCATTTGCAAAACGTAGTTTTTGCCAAAATGGTTACCAAAGTAGGTGACAAAAGATATTGGGAACAATGGGCAAAAAATGTCGCTGAAATTGCCGAACGCCAAATTATCCGCATAAACAAACTCATTACCGAAGACAAAAAGCACCAACAAACTTTTGCCAATTTCCTTGCAGGTTTACAAAAAAACATAAACCCAAGCATCACGCAACAAGAATCTGTTGAAATGCTGTCACAACACATCATTACAAAACCTGTTTTCGATGCTTTGTTCTCTGGTTATTCGTTTGTGCAAAACAACCCGATTTCGGTATCGATGCAAACAATGCTCGATTTACTCGAAGAAAAAACAATTGATGAAGATGCCAAAACATTAGATAAGTTTTACGAATCCGTAAAAATGCGTGCTTCCGATATTGACAATGCCGAAGGCAAACAACGCATCATTATAGAATTATACGATAAGTTTTTTAAAACCGCTTTCCCAAAAATGGTCGAAAAGTTAGGCATCGTTTACACACCTGTCGAGTGTGTCGATTTTATTATTCATTCCGTAAACGACATTCTACAAAAAGAATTTAACAGAAGTCTATCCGACGAAAACATACACATACTTGACCCATTTACAGGAACAGGAACTTTTATAACTCGATTGCTACAAAGTGATTTAATCTCAAAAGAAGATTTGCTTCGCAAATACCAAAATGAAATCCACGCCAACGAAATTGTTTTATTGGCATATTACATTGCCGCAGTTAATATCGAAAATGCTTTTCACGATGCTTATTCCCCTCCCTCGGAGGGGTGCCCAGAGGGCGGGGTGGGTTATGTACCATTCGATGGCATTTGCCTTACCGACACTTTCCAACTAGGCGAAACCGACCACGCAGACAAAATTTTTACCGAAATGTTTCCGCAAAATTCTGAAAGAGTTAGCAAACAGAAAAAAGCACCGTTAAAAGTTATTATTGGTAATCCTCCTTATTCAGTTGGACAAAAATCTGAAAATGACAATGCTAAGAATCAAGAATATCCAAAACTTGACAGAAGAATTGCAGATACTTATGCTAAAGGTAGTTCTGCTAAACTAAAAGCATTGTATGATTCTTATATAAAAGCCTTTCGTTGGAGTTCTGACCGATTAGACAAAAACGGTGGTATTATTTGTTTTATTTCAAACGGTGCTTGGTTAGATGGTAATGGAATGGATGGTTTCAGAAAATCATTAGAAAAGGAATTTACATCAATATATGTTTTTAATCTTCGTGGAAATGCAAGAACACAAGGTGAATTAAGACAAAAAGAATCTGGAAATGTCTTTGGTGGTGGTTCTCGTACACCAATTTCAATAACCTTATTAGTCAAAAATCCTAAAAAGCAAAACACAAAAGCTACTATTCATTACCAAGATATTGGGGATTATTTAAACAAAGAGGAAAAGCTAAAAATCGTTAGCGAGTTCAAATCGTTTGGTAAACCTCAAATGCAATTAAAACCAATTCAACCTAATATACAAGGCGATTGGTTAAGTCATAGAAATGATTTATTTGAAACATTTATTCCATTAGCTCCTATAAAGAAGTATGATATTCAAACTAACTCTTATTTCTGTACATATTCATTAGGTGTAAATACTGCAAGAGATACTTGGGCATATAATTATTGCAATGAACTTTTAAGATTAAATATTAAAAACACTATATCACATTATAACGAACAAAGAGAATTGATTAATTCAGGTATAATCACTACGCCAAAAATTGATTCAAAAAATGGATTGTGGAATGGTGATTGGTACAATAGCTTAAAACAAAATAAAAAAATTACAGAAAATATTAATGAGTATCGAATAACGATGTATCGTCCTTTTTCAAAATCTTTTTGTTATTTTGATGCAGACCTACTTCATAGTCGTTATCAATTACCCAAATTATTCCCTGCCTTAACGAAAAATATTGTTATTTGTGTTTTGGGGTCAGGTGGTAATAAAAACTTTTCCACCTTAATCACAAATCATTTACCTGATTATCAAACTCTTTTTAATGGTCAATGTTTCCCACTTTATTATTATGAGGAGCAAAAAAAAGACCAGAAATCTTTGTTTGACATTGAAGAGAGTGTTGATACTAAATATATCCGCCGTGATGGTGTAAGTAATTTTATTTATGAACGAGCTCAAAAACAATACGGTAAAAATGTAACCAAAGAAGATATTTTCTACTTTGTTTATGGGTTTCTACATTGTCCTGAGTATGGTATTAAATTTGCAAACGACCTCAAAAAAATGTTACCGCGACTACCATTGCTCGAAGATGTTCGAGATTTTTGGAAGTTCAGCAAAGCAGGTCGCCAATTGGCAGATTTACATATCAATTACGAAAACCAACCACCACCAGCAGGTGTTTATGTGATACATAATCCGTTAACCATAACTGAAACCCTAA
>JACCDI012087275.1_pt1 | contig 21879 bp, 32 predicted proteins | sample 7442791 | NCBI WGS metagenome assembly JACCDI01 (sample SAMN15323434, study PRJNA562643) | freshwater metagenome | isolation source: river surface water | place: USA:Blue River Watershed | collected 2017-08-15
AAGAAATAATACAATGGCAAAAGTAATGAAAAAAGCAATGGCTAAGCCCATGAAAAAAGCACAGAGTGGAACTGCTCTTAAACCAGGTCAAGTGACAGCTAAGCGAGCTTATGCTATCTCTGATTCATTAATGAAAGAATCTCAAAAACCAGTAAATCTTTCTGGTACAAAAGCAGAAGGAGAAGCTTCATTAAGAGCTAAACAATATAATAGACGAAAAGCTCAAAGAATAAATCAGCGAGCTGATAATGCTGTTGAAAAAGCTGGTGGAGAAAGACGTTTTGCTAAAGATGACAGAATGTTGAATTATAAATCTGGTGGTAAACTTAAAAAGAAGAAGTAATCATGGCAATGATGAAGAAAAAAGTAATGGGTAAGCCCATGAAGAAAGCAGAGTTTGGAACACAAACTCCTGCTACTAAAAAGAAAAAACCAGCTAAAACCTACCCTATTATTTCTGAATCAGGAGATTTAGCTGAGGCATTGAACAAGTATGAAGCTGATAAAAAAGCAGGAAGAGTTCCTAAGACAGATGCTGAAGCTAAGAAATATATGGATAACTTATACAAGAAAGGTAAGTTAGGATATAAAATGGGTGGTACAGTTAAGAAAGCTAAGAATGGTTTTGATTTAAACAAGGATGGAAAGACTACTTTCAAAGATGTTTTAATAGGACGTGGTGTTCTTCCTAAAACAGCTAAGAAAGGTGCAAAAATTAAAAAGAAATAATTATGGCAAAGAAGAAAGCTGGTGAGGTTTCTGCAGGTGTAGGATCTCAACCAAAACGTGTAGGACCTGTAGATCCTAAAGGAGCTTACACTAAAGTACAAGAGCGTACGTTAGCTAAGAGTAAAGCTGGTAAGCCTTCTCTTACAAAAGATAAACAACTAGGTGCTACCAAGATGAAGAAAGGTGGCATGGTTAAGAAATGTCGTTATGGCTGCAAGTAAGAAAACAAAGCCTGTGCTTAAGATGCACAAGCCTAAGAAAGCACCCAAAGTGCCTAATCCTAATCCTAAAGGAAACTTTATGAGAGAGGCAGACACTCCTAAAAGATTGAAAAGTCCTATGGCTCCTATGAAGCAGAAAAGACTATCTAAATAATTGATTTGTTTTTCATTTTGATTCATTTTGTGATTTATTACAAGTAAAAAGGGAACCTATTGGCTCCCTTTTTCTTTTATCTATGCCAAGCATACTTTCGTTTGACCTGGCTGTAGTAATCATTAATGAACCTAGGATGTAATTGAATCACGCCATTCTCAGAATTTAGCACTTGATCTGTTCTAGATAACACTTCCTTATTAGGAAGCACTCCCATACCAGATATGTGCACTGTATTCATTCCCCATCTATAGATCATTGTTGGCTTAGATAGAGTGAAGGTATCTGCGTTATGACCAAAGGTTATATCAGCATCCTCATCACCACTCTTGTCTGGCCAAACAATTCTACCTAGATAGGATTTAGTGTAACAGTTACCATTGTTGATATTGCTACTGATCTTCTGATACTTATTATCAACAAAGAAATAGTGAGAGTTGCTCCTATATAACTCATGACCTGGATTGTCAGTAATAGCTGACGCCATTATCTGTAACCCATCTTGAGCTATCAAATCATCATCGTCTAGTCTATAGATGTAATCATACGTACACTGTTGATATCCCCACTCTAGCTTAGCAGCTATTGATGGGAATCTTTCCTTACAGTTAAAGATCTTAACTCTAGGATGATCGTACACATATTCCACCTTAGGACTATCATTGACCACCACCATCTCAAAGTTACCATTCTGTTGTAGGAATGATTCAATAGCCTCTTCGAGAAGGTGATGGCGTTGATATGTTATAGTGAGTACAGAGATCATTACCAGACTAAGATTACGTCAAATGGTGTAACCAATAACTTGTTCTCTTCACCAATAGGTAACACTGGAGCTTTGCTCAATGCTGCTGGATCAACTAAGATCTCATCACCTGGCTTGATGTTAGTAACAAGATCGCCTGTAGCATACACTGTTAACTTTTTAAGCTTCTGCATCATCTCTTTCTCAAGAGCTTCTTTTGTGTTCTCATCCACAATAAGTTTACCTTCTTCTTTCTTAGGAAGGTCTAGAAGGATTCTGTTTCCAAGTAATTTTTTGAACTCTGCCATTAGAATTGAATTGTTGTTAGTTTACGAAATCTTGCAATATCATCACCTTTCAAGTGGATATCTGATTGGAAGATGTCACGCTTACGTTGTACACCTACCACTTTACCACTCTTAGGATTGTGTGTAGGGATCTCCTCAACACGCTCATGGATGTCATCTAGTAAGATTACTAGCTCATCTTCGAATTCGATACTACGAATTACTTTGTTTACATTGAAAGAGTCTGTGTACTCTTTGTCTCCCTCTTTACGAGTGTAAAAGAATTGGTTTGTCATTGGTTTATTTTATTTAAAAGTTCAATACGTCTTCTATTTACTTCTTCATACCTATAGATATCTGATTCTACATTAGTATGTTCGTCCAAAGTTAGCAAAATAATATTAGATTTATCATATGCTACCTCTGGATATTTACTCTTAGGGAGTATGTGATGAAAGAAAGTTGATAATGGTTCCTTTCCTAGATACTCACCACTCACCTCAGAGTAATGTTTGCGTTCGTTCCAGATCTCCATAAAGAAGTTTCTCATGGTCTCTACCTTAGTTCTTACCACAAACAAATCACGCCTCATCTTTAACAGACCTCCTTTCTTAGGGGTGATGGGCTTACGTCTGATATGATTCCTACATAAGCCCTTTCCCCATACAGGATTGTTACAGTTGTCTACACTACAAGTCTTCACGATCAATCTCTCGTTGAATATACCAGATAGCTTTTTTCAGGTCCTGTTTTCTATTACCTTTCTTATCAGATCTAAGGATATACTTGATAGCATTACCCAAAGAGAATCCTAAGTTGTAGTCTTCGATTACATCTATAACCTCAAACTTATTACCCTGGTAGTGATCAGGGTGATTAACCATCTCCTTATTTTCCTGTGCTTCCATGTCCTTCTGTTCCTCTTTCTGTTTCTGATAATTCATCTACTTCTACATACTGTATCAATGGTACAGGTACAATTACCAACTGAGCAATACGATCACCCACCTTGTAAAAGTTTACTGGATTAGCAAGATATTGTGTAAATAGATTGTCAAAGTCATCAGATGTTGATAGTGTTTGAATAAGCTTGTGATCAACTCTCGTATTGAAAGTAACAAAGATCTCACCTCTATAACCACTATCGATTACACCAACTGAATTAGCCATTGTTAAATCGTAATTGCGTATAGAGGAACGTGGGAAAATTAATCCCACCATTCCTTCAGGTATTTCTACTGCTATACCTGTACCATATACTATTTGATATTGATCATATCTAGCAACTGTATCTCTTGATGTAGCTATAAGATCTGCACCAGCATCTCCTGGCTTACCAAACTTAGGCTTCCAAGCCTGGTCCACTAATTTCTTGAAGTGTATCTTCATCTTCTGTTTCGTTTATTTCGTTTACGTTATTAATTTTATCAATGATGTCCTGACGTAGTTTGTCAAAGAACTCTTCGTTGTCTTCTAACAAACCTCTGAATTCATCAAGGTCATACTTAATCTCATTGTAAGTGATAGTCTTACCATACTTACGTAGGATTTCCAAATCACTTGCCATATCCATGATCTCTAACATACGATCAATACCTACGCCAAATACAATCTCAAACTCTATACCTTTGAATGGAGCTGACATCTTATTCTTGATAGTCTTAATCTTAGTTACATTACCATAAGCTTCTGTACCTTCTTTAGCTAACGTTCTGCTAACCTCTACACGTACGTCTGAGTAGAACTTCAATGCATGACCACCTTGCGTAGTACGAGGATCGCCAAACATTACACCAATCTTCTCACGATATTGAGATACAACAATCACACATGTGTGGTGCTTAGATAGTAAGTTCTTCAACTTAGGATAGACATCACTGTTAAGTTTAGCCTTACGACCAATGCTAGCCTCGCCTACATCACCATCAATAATCTTCTTAGGGATCAATGATGAATCTGAGTCGATGATTACAAGATCAATCTCTCCAGTGTTAATCATATCGAATGCAATCTGGAAACCCTCCTCGCCATTAGATGGTTGAGCAATTAACATCTCATTGATATCTACACCTAGAGCAGTAAAGTAGTTAGGATCTACAGCGTTCTCGCCATCGATGTACAACACTCTACCACCATTCTTCTGACAGTTAGCCACAGCGTGACCACAGATAGTTGATTTACCTGAACCCTCCCAGCCAATAAGCTCATAAAGTTTACCTTTAACGAAACCACCAACACCTAGAGCGATGTGGTCAAATGCAATCGATCCTGTTGAGATAAGATCGTAGTTGTTGTGATTCTTATCACCTAGTGCTAATACTGCACCTACGCCATACCTTTTGTTGAGGGCGTCTAATGCCTCCTGGAATTTGGATTTTCCAGTGGCCACTTCTTGTTTTTTTGCCATTTTGATATATTTTTTGTTCAGTTAAAGTTACGAATTTTTGGTTAAAAAAGAAATAGCCTAGAAGCAAAACCTCTAGGCTATTTAAACTACATCACAATCTAAATTAACATGCTCACGTTAATGTCTTACTGCCTTTTGTATGCCTAGGAGTGTAAGGGCAGTTCTTACACCCATTTCCACAGCAAGCTCCTCGACTTGCGAGGAACTCAGCTGTGAAAGGCTTAAAACTGTACTTCGCAGGCTCCTCCTGCACACGCTGCAACTTGACCAAAGTCAACTGTGTCGTCTTGTTCTGTGACATTTGTTAAATCTAGTTCTTTAAGTGTTACAATACGTTTGTTGTACTCTTCTTCTGTGATGTCTTCGAATGGAGCTTGTTGATATGTTCCACCCCAATAAGGTAGTACAGATAGACCATTATAGAACTCACGATTCTCCCACATCCACCATCCTACAGCTTCCCATTCATTAGTTTCAGCACAATCTATCTTTTCACTAGTTGTAAGAGGACCTTCCTTGAAGAACTGATATCCATTATCTGGTCCAAAATCTGAAAAGTAATACTTATTACTATCAATAGAGATAGTAGCTGATACGTTATGAGTGTTATCACCATCGATGTGACCTTCTTTAATCCACTTAGTAGAGAAATGTTTAACTCTTTCTAATGTATCAAGAGCTGTCTCTGTACGTAGGATAGATCCTTCTGGTGCTTTCACTGGTATACGTACACATACAGTATCTGTAGGACGTAAAACATCATCTTCGCATAGCTCAGGATGATTCTTCATCAAGTACATAGCAATGTCTTCGTTCTTATTGAAACGCATTGTGCGTAGATAGAAGTCATTGTGCCATGCATGAATACCAGAAGCTGTTCCTAATACTAGTGACGTTGTTCCTGATGGTTTGATACAAGTGATACGAGCTGCTTCATTGATGCCAGTCTTTTCTGTAATCAATTGATTAACCTTCTTAGCGATGTTAGCTGCTGCTTCTAGATTATACTTCAAGATTTCTCCTGAACCAATACCTGTCATACCAATACCTAACAATGCATCCTTAGCTGTAGTCTTCTGCCAGATAGGACGTAAGTAATGGAAGTCAGTGAAACCTGCCTGCAGTGTACCAAAGAACGCAGCTGCTGCTACGCGATCATTAAGATCTGCCTGGTCTACTACATTACTAACGTTAACCTCACACAAGTTACAGAACTGATAAGGACGTAAAGCAATCTCACAACATGGGTTAGTTCCCCAGTCTTGATTGTTAGTCCAATACAATCCTGGTTCTCCTGATCCTGATGCTTCTACACGCTTCCATAACGCCATGAACTCTTCTTCACTCACTTCTCCACGAGGTAGAACAGCTGAGTTGTTAGCACGTCCACGTTGCTCGTTAGTCTCCCACCAGTTACCATACTTACATGTAATCATCTCTTCATCACCATGATCAAATAGAGAGATCATAGCTGAGCGACGAATACCACCAGCTAATACAGAGTTAGCTATGTGACATAAGATATCATGACACTCTAGTGATGATAACGTTTCACCTGGTTGCTTTCTATCAAGCACAGCTTGAACATGTGCAAGACATAACTTCAATGGTTCTGGTCCTGGTGCCTTACCACCTGCTGTAATCAATGCAGCACCTTTCTCACGAATGGCTCTGAAATCAAACTTAGGCATGAACCCACCTTCTAGGTAAGCTTTCATCAACACCTTCACTGCATCAGCCCAACCCATGATACTATCTTCAATTAGATAGTTACGAGCTTTACCTGGTTTAGTGATGTCTGGTAATTCACTAACATGGTGACGTTGTACAGAATAACCTACACCTGTACCACCTAATAACAAGAACATTGCTTCAGAGAAACTATGTAAGCTATCAATAGGTAGATAACAGCAGTTGTAGATACGAGCGTTGTTAACCTCTGCTGCTGGTCCTGCGAACTGCAAAGCTCTCATTGAAGGTAAGATCTTCTTGTTCCTGATCATTGGAATAGACTCCTTGATTGACTCCTCTAAATAAGGATACTTCTTGAGCATCATAGCCTCATAACGATCTACTATCTCATCCCATGTTTCTCTTCGTTTTAGCTCTGGAATGTACTTTGCGTACTTGCTAAACACTGTAATTTTACTCAAGGCTTCTAATCCTAAGTCCATATATCTGTTGTTTAAATTGTTTAAAAAATAAGGGCTACAAATGTATATCTGTAACCCTTACCAAACAACCACTTTTAAAAATTAAACTTAACTATCCTTGTTATCATTATCTAACAAGTTTAGTTTGTTTTCTAACGTTGAAATAGCTGCTTCTATAGCAGCTGCATCAGCTTGTTTTCTTGTTTTAAATTTATCTAATGAACCAAGATTAGATACATTTCCATCAAGTAAAGCATACTGAAATGTCCCATCAAAATTTGCTTTGATGTCTATGTACATACTACGATCATCAAAGAACTCAAATAGATGTCTAGGGTTACTGTTGACAATGATTTCTATCTTGTCTAATGATATCCCATCCTTCCTAATTGTTTCCTTGAAGTCATCAGGAATGTTAGCTCTATCTATAGATGCTAACATCATTGTTGTGTAATAATCCTGCAGCAATTGTGCTGTCTTTGGATAGTTATTTAGTATCATACTAATTGTTGTTCTTTAATTTTGTCTAAATCTAATTTCTCTTCATCATAACTGAAGCCACGCCAAAGTTCCATGTCATCTGTAAACTGTACATCTAACCTGTCTTCCCAATAGGTACGTAGCTCATCTGTTTTATTGAAGATCCTAAACTGTAGAGATATGTCATCTCTATGTACGCTACCTTTTTTAAGCTTGACAATCTTAGGAAATACATTCTGAAAATCTTTAGAAGTTCTAGAATATAAACCTTCTTTGATAAGACCAAAGTCTTTCTTCCACTTATTATCAAGTTTATAAACGACAACGACAAACCCATCCTCATAATCATAATCATCCAGGATGTCTTTTGTACGTTCGTATTCCTTATCAAGAAACTCTCGAAACTTATCAAGATTTCCTGGTTTAAAGAGAAGATATACAGCATTTTTATACTGTACATCTCTCCTTACATCCTCGAGATAGGCGTTTATAAAATTGTTTTCATGGAAATGCTCTTTGTCAATCTTAAGAGTTGGTACCATGAAGATACTAGTGATTGTTTTTACTATTTCCATTATCCTTTAATGTTTACAATACCCTGACTTAAATGATTCTTACGAGAGATATTCCATGTATCATTCTCTATAGCCCACTTCAAGTCATTGATTGTATCAAGTACACCTGGATACTTCTTGTTATCATACGTAAAGCCTTCTCTTGCTTCTACCATATCCACTGTCTCTAGTTTATAGACTAATGGATGTAGATAGTTAGTGCTGTCACAAACGATAAACTGTGGATACTCCACACGATATCCCTGATCAACTAGCTCCTTAAAATGAAAGTGAGCAGCATGCCAATACAAGAACGCCTGAATGTAAGCTCTTCTATAAAGATAATATTCTCTGAAGAAACCTTCAACACTCCATGTACATTTTAAGTCATAAACTTGAATAGTTTTTAGGTCATGATCTACAATCACCTTATCCATCATACTTTTAAACTTATGACCATGCACTTGATAGTCTTCTACCTGTAATTGATTATATACATCAAAGCGAGACGTACGTGTCTGATTGACAATTGGTGCAGTGTTTATGCTAGTCTGTAAAGCTTCAACAATCTTCTCTGCATTAGCTACATCTTTTATAGATACAACTGTCAAGCCCTTACGTCTCACCAACATGATCTCATCAAAGTAGTCTTCTGCTTCAGACCCAACAAACTTGGCCATCACAGCCTCATACTTGATCTTGAATCCAGAGTCTTTGTAAGCATCTTGAGCAATATCAATAAACTCCCTGGTCATCTCTCCTTCATCATTGATTGATTCTTGCATGTGCTTGTACAACGCCTCAACGAAATCTAACATCAATCCTGTTGGTGTGCTTTGACATGTAGATAGATAGAACTTCTCATCAAACAATTCTGGTTCCATGAGTTTAGTTTCTACTAATCTACCCATTGTGGCAGCTTTACTCTCTTCGTCTTCAATCTTCTCACCAAGAATATACTTGCGATAGTACTTCTTGCGATCCATTGAAAACTCCTTTAGACTAGAAGAGCTATCCCTAACGATAGCTCTGTAACTTTCTTCTGTTTTACTTTGTCCCTTTATCATTTTGTGATTCTATAAATGTGTTAACTATATTCTCATGCATCCTTCTAATCTCCATAGGTACTTGCTTGAACCACCACCTTACCTCTATCTCATACTCTCTACCTTGTTCATCACGTCCCTTTGGATCTATAAGCCAGAACTTATGTTCCTTTCCATTAAACTCTACAGAACCCTCATGCCACACCTCTGTAAAGGATGGCGTTCTGTTCACTGACACTTTTACATTTAATTCACTGCTCATCTTCTTCTTCTTCGTTTATAGGATCCCACTTGTAGGCAAATAACTCATACCCACGTCCTGAATCCTGTTTACCAATTATTTTGTTTTTCAAATCATCAGGTGTCAAGATGGTTGTCTTACCATTATACACTAGTTCAAAGTTCTCTCCTTTAGCATAACACTCTCTAGCTTCACTAGCTGGAATGTCTGCCCAAAACAGTTTAACTCCTTGATCTGGTTGATACACCTTTTTTAACACTTTTCTCATCTGCTGTTTTTTTATTGTGACATTTTTCACATAATACCTGTAAATTATCTACTTCACAAAACAGCCTCTCAATGAAATCAGGCAGGTTTTGTGCAGAATTAAGACTTCCTGCTGGGCAAATATGATCCACATTGATTTTCTTTTCAGGGAACCAATCCTTACAATGGTTGCACTGATATTCAAACTTCTGTCTCTTCAAAGGTCCTTTGTATGGACGCCTTGCATTAGCCTTGGCTTCAGATATAGGTTTCCACCATCTTGACTTCTGTCTTAGTGCACTTCTAATGAAGGACCAAAACGCTGATTCTGTCATAGTACCAGAGTTCCTAGTTTTAGGAACCCTGGACTTTTTGACTGGTATCTTTTTTACTATTCTCTTAGCCATACTGTGTTATATTTGTTACAAATATACATAGAATTGTAACACTTATTACACAATAACTACACGCCCACCAATTACTTGCTTCATTTGATCAAGACTAGCAATGATGTTCTCTACAGTTTGAGGATTGATAGTAGGGAAATTGAAGTTGTACTTCTTAGCCTCAGCTGCGAATCCTTCTTTAACTTTCTCTGCCAAACCTTCAAGCTCCTGGATAGCGTAAGCATCATCCAACTGCATAGTATCAAAGTCTAGATCATGCAAGATGGTAGTAGCCTCGTTACGTGGTACAGTCATGATTGGTAAATACTCATAGCATCTACCCTTGTGCTGACCAATACCTACAACTTTCATAGGATTGATTAACACTAACATAGACTGGTCACCACATCCTACATAGTGAATCTGATCTGCTGTAAAGTGTAAACCTGCTGCTGCACAATCTTGTGTAGACCAGTTACACTCTTCCATAGGCATGTTAACAGGAACACCTACACGAATGTCAAACGTCTTAGTCCAGTCATCTGTAAAGCGATTCTCTGCACGATTAGGTAGGTCAAGATACAACTCTGTCAATCCACCAATTCTCTCACCATGATTAATAGTCCATGTATGAGTGTGTGTATACTCGTCTACCTCTCCTGCACCATCACATGTTTCACACAGTTCATATATGTTGTTGCCATAATAATCTAACTGATCACTTTCGTACTCACCATCTCCTAAACAATCTGGACATGTTGTAGATGTAAGAGTTTCAGTTTGTGTCAAATCATCTTCATGTACAAGCTTGTAATCACCATTCTCTAAGAACACTGTATACTTATCAGGGCTCTTCTTCCACACAGCTTTCACCTTGTTATAGCTATTGCTTACAAAGTGTACAAGCTCTGCACCACCATGTAATGTAACTACGTTACGCAATGCAACAAAGAAACCTTGCTTAGTGATTCTGAAGCTGTTGTCTTTCAAGAATCTGAATAGCTCATCAGCTACCTCAGCACGTGGATTCAAGCAACACCACATCCAGAAACGCTTCAAACCTTCATAACGATCATGAAACTCTTCTGAATACATGTCATCAGCTAGTACGATGAATTCCTCAATTAAGATTTGAGGCATACTGCGATCAATACCTTTCATGTACAATGCACCATCACGCTCTTCGAAGTCATCTGGAGCACACTCAAGTAATAACTTGATACCTGCAACCAATGCTGCGTTACGTCTAACTTCTTCCTCAAACTTACGCTTCTCTTGAAGACCTTCAGAAGAACTACAGATAGTAAACAACTCAATCTCACTCTTTGCTTCACGAGCAAGGTTGAAGTGATCAATTGTAGCTGGATGCTTACTGATGATGTTACCATCATTCAAGATGACAGTTAGTACATCATTAACAAACTTGATGTTTGCATAGGGCTTACTATCATTCTTGATAGTATCATTAGATGTTACGACATCATTGATCATGTCTAACACTGCCTTATCACGATCTAATAAGGACTTGAAAAACTCTAAACTTGACTTGTTCATTTTTTGTGATTGTTTGTGAAAAATGTCCAGTTTTCTGTTCAAAAAACTGGACATTCTCAAGTGAAAATTATACTTTAATTAATTGATAATCAGAACTATGCAGCTTCATTTACAACACTCACCTCCTCAGGTTTTACCTCTGTGGTGACTTTGTAATTAGCTTTACCCATACGTGCATTTTTGTAACGACACATATCTTTAAGAACACTTATCATTGGATCTGTACTAACACCAGGATAAGTTTTCATGTGATATGCAATAGTTTCCAAAAATGGAAACTTTGTAACAAACTTATCTACTTTCAATAACAGTGGGTACATGTGTACATCATACTTGTTATTCTCTGCAGCAAACTTATCAATATCCAATTCGTCACATCTAGTTGATGTAGCGTAATCGTTATGATATAGTTTCTTAAACTTTACTAATGTGTCTACCTCTTTTGTAAACTCAGGTAGAACTTCTCTCATACCTGGTTTAGCATTAAATGTAGCATCATAAACACCCATCATCTTCTTGATAAGTCTTGCTGTAGCAATACGTCTAAATGGTTTGTTATCACCTTTCAAGAATGTCTCCAAGCTCATAAAGTTGTGAAGATTGTACATCTCCAACACTTTAATCTCTCTATCAGACATAATCACCAGGCTTACATGACCTTTAAACATACCAAATAGATAGTCTAGTACTGGACGATCAGACTCCTTACCATAAACTGTCAAACTCTTTCTCATGTGAAGAGTCTTACCACTTAGTATGATAGGAGTGAACTTAGCATTACCACCTGTATAACGCTCAGGAGATTCTGCTATCTTACAATTGACATCACCTTTCTCCTTTACACCACCATCTTTAGAAACTTTAGGCTTAGGTTTGTAGTTCTTAGCCTTGTCAGCAATAATCCATGCTTCTGGTACCTCAATAGCATCAAGATCGATAAACTCATCTGTTATCTTCTTAACACAAGATTGAAACTCTGTAATGATAGCTCGCCATTGTGCTTTAGGATAGTTGTACAACTTCAATAGATCAAAGTAACAAGACATGTCTGGGCTACTAAGACTAGTATTTCTCTTTGTATTATCTTTAGAGAATAAAGTAAAGTCTTGCACTTTCTTGATAAACTTCATGTGCTTACCTTTCCAGATCTCTTTGATGTAGCGACGTTTACGCTCACCAAATACACCAGTGAAGATAGCATATTGATAACTAGATCTACGTCTGTCAAGAGTAACCTCTTTATCCCAATGACCTTTGCATTCAGACATTCTATTTCTGACACCATTGAGCTCATACTTAGCTTCATATTCACGTAGCATATAGTCTTTCACTTTGTAAAGACTTTCTGCTGTGAAATACTTACATCCTATCAGCGTTGGTTTACGCATTGGAACAGTAGCATGCTTCAAGATCTCAGTGATCTCCATATCATTACCTAAGTGGTTCTTGATATATCTAGAGCTCGTAGAGAAATAGTCAATAGCTGCACGAACATCATCAGTATCTACAATGGTTTCATTGTATTTATTCATGAACTCGTTAGCTACAGTTGCAATCTTAGCAAGGATGATCTGCTTAGCCTCTTGTGTATAACGCAACGCCTCTCTGTTAGGAGTTGGAAAGATACCATCAGTTAAAGAGAATCGAAGACCAAAACGTACATCAATACGATTGATACCAAGCTTGTCAAAGTCTAATGGATAGTAAACGTTATCAAGACATACGTGAAGATAATGATCTGGACATAGCTCAGACTTCTGGTAGTGCTCACTTCTAAAGATGTTGAATTGGTTATCCATATTCTCAACATCAAAGTATACACTCTCGAAATAAGCTAGCTGCTCTTTGATTTTACTCTTGAACTCATAGCTATCTGACCACTTTACAGGGATGGTAATCTTAACACCATTACCCTTGTCAGTTGGACCTTCATGTAACAAGTCGATAGAATTTACATCTTCTCCTTCGTACATCATATACTTACGTTCCACACCATTCTTACGTGCTGTGAAATAGAAGCTAGATGCATAGGCTAATGGAGCCTTGAAACCAAGGCCCATCATACCCAACTCTGTAGTAGAGTCACGCTTTGTACTCTTACCATACTTACTAATGATGTTCTCTACATCATCAGCATCTAAACCAATACCAAAGTCCTCAACAGAGAACTCATAGTTATTAGCTACCTTGGTGAACTTAACAATAATAGGAGTGTCTACACCAGCTCTGCGATGTGAATCCAGGGCGTTACTTGCACACTCGCGTATTGTTGAACCAATAGCATCTGAATAAAGATTCTTACTCAACATCTGCATCAAAACTTGTGCAGAGTCTAAGTCTAACGACATGCCAATAGTAGCTTGTGTACCATTGACTTCATGTATTAAAGATTGTGTTTGCTTTTCTAAGATCATGATTTCTAGTATTTAACTGGTAGTACGTTTTTTTCTTTGATAATTTCTAGTGCTTTTTCTAATTCTTCTCTTTCTGTTGGGTTTGTTACAAGATCTGGATGGTATCTAGCCACTCTTCTATCTCTGTACTGACCACCAACATAAGATGTCCAAGGTTTTTGATTTCTTGGTACACAATGCGTAATAGCTCTTGGCGTATAATACTGAATAGTATTACTTCCTAATCCACGATAGAAACCTACTTCTTGTCCATAGGTCCCACCTACAATAATTAATTCTCCTGGTTGATAACTCATGATATGTCTATTTTTTCTAACCAATCAATAGTGAATCCATTGTTCTCCATGATTAGTGTGTTAACTTTTGTGAATACTCCCTCTGTATCCCAATCTCCATTCTTGTATGATGCTGAAGCTGGATGGCTTACTGACCATGAGAATGTGAATGGTGATACATATTTCTTAAGTTTTCCTGCTTCTTTACCAAAGAAGACAATAGGAATTCCTGTCCATGCAAATACTTCTTCTAACAGATACTTCATTAGTGGTTCCCATAATTCTATATGAGAGCCTGCTTTATTTAGTTCTGTTGTCAATGCAGCATTGCATAGAAATACGCCCTGTTTTGCTAGGTACGTCAAGTCTGGATTTCTGTTTCTATCAAGAGCAAATCCACCATAAAGCTCTTGTTCTATGCCCTGATATAATTGCATAAGACTTGGCTGCAACACTCCTGTTACAGAACAACTCATCATCAATCCATCAGCGACAATGTTACCATTTATAATGTTGTGGTAAGGACACATACCTATCAAGATAACCTTTACTTCATTGTAAGGTGTCTCTTTAAAACATCTCCAAACGTTATGAGAGAGAGGAGCAATCATTTTGCCCCTCTTACTCTCAAACTTTAGATGCTCATAGATCTTGTCACAAGCCTCACTCTCTATAAATGGTCTCATTCTGTCATGCCAACTTTCGTGAAAGTGGTCTTTAAATGATTCCCAATTCATGTTATAGTGATAATTCTAACTGTTGATAATCTACTTGTGCTACACTGATAATAGCTGGTTTATTGTTTCCTGTAATCAACTCACCTTGAGCATTAACAAAGAAACTGTGTGCACTCATGTGGTCACTCATCCAAGAACCTGGATGAACTTCTTTCATAGCATGTGTGGTGTGCTGATACAAATCCCACAATGTATCTTGAACACCATAGTCATAACTAGGCTTAGCTAGTTCTTTACGAATGATGTTAAGCTGCATAGTAGAGATGATGTCTTCTTCATACACCATACGTCCTAATAGTTCACCTTGCTGACGCTTGGTAAGATCAATCTGCTTCATCAACTCACGTTGAATCTGCATCTCACGAAATGCATCACCTGCACTCTTGATGTACTCAGAGATAGCTGTTGGTGTAAACTCTTGAATAGTACCTTGATGCTTCTTCTTGAATGTACCCATGTCACCAGACACACAACCATTCTCACAAACAAATACTCGTACACCAATAGCGAACTTCAAGCTCACCATACGATTGTAACTGTTCTGCCATGCGATCTGGATCTGCATCTCGCTATCTTGTACATTACTCAAGGTAAATTTACCTGTGGCCACTTGACCATCAGAAGCCAAGGAGTATGTCTCCTGGTCTAGATTAAATCCTGCACCATGAATTCCTTCTAGTGTAAGATCAATCAATTGCGAATTACTTACTGGTTTGTAAGTTTTAGTTTGTTGTGGTACAGGCACTGCTGTAACTAACTCTTTGATACTCGTGTAATCTGCTCTTTTCATGATTGTGATATTCTAAGTTTAACTCCAAAAAATCTTGATAATATTCCTTCTAAGTTCTCAATGCCTATGCATTCGATAGAGTCTCCTTCTGTAGTCTCTAACCATTCAACTTCCTGTTGAATCTCGTACGTTAATTCTTCTAGTTCTACTGCTAATTGTTCAATGTTCATATTAATTGTTTTTCTTTTAGATAATCCTCTATTACTTGCATACCATGGACCTTTGCTAGATCAGCCCAATCCTTGATGCCCTCAGATAAATACTTCCTGGGCACATTACAATAGTCAAATCCAAACAACTGTGTGATCTGTTGTGAATTCTCTACGCCTGTTATATCGCTATCGAATGACAATATCTGACTAGCAGAATTGCTCTTGATGTAATCAACATTCTCTGTTGAAAAACATCCCAAGCCCTCATTTTGAACAGCACAACTGGTAGGGAATAACTTCTTCATCACCATGTAATCCTTCTTTGACTTATTGATAAACGCTACGTCGCAGTGTTTAATATCATCTTTACCATCCATAGCAGTGATGGGTACATTGTTTGGTACCCACTTATGTTTCTTGTCTTTAGCATGTGGACGATATATCTTCCACTTGTCATCATACAGATAGCCAAATCTCAACTCACTAATAGGAGCTGGGAACAACTGTTTGTTAAGATAAACTTTACTAATCGAATAAACATTGTTTGCTTTCAGATCATCAAGACTTAGATGATACTGGTTCCAATATTCAAGCTCATACTTATCAAATGGCTTGGTTATTACCTGGATGGTGGAATAAGACTTCTCTGCACGTATTGGTTGCACATATTCAGATACTATACGCTTGTACTCATGTGTGTTTGTCTCTCTAGAAAAACCTAAACCAAAGTCTCTATCAATAAGAGACAATGTCTCCCTGAGATCACGTAGGTTATAGATCATCTTGACAAAGTCAAAACATGAGCCCCTCTTACTAGTGTCAGCAAAATCAATGAATGTCAATCTACCATTCTTATCACCAATCATGAAAGATGGATTGTTCTCATTCCTGAAAGGAGAGAATGTAATTACATTGATGTGCCAATTGGTATGAGGCATATAATATCTAAAGATGTCATACTCACTAACTTTACGCAGGACCTGCTCTGGTGTTATGATGCCCTGTCGTTTCATTCCATTAACTGCCATACGAATTGTTTTTAGACAAGAAAGCCCAATCTAAACTAGACTGGGCTTTTCTGAATTTTAACTACATAGCTTACGCTAATAATCTGCTCCATCAGTTGAAATCACTTTATCTGATTCAACTAAGTTTGCTTCTGGATCGTAATCATGCAAGTCTCTGAATGTATAGTAATCTTTACATCCATACTCACCTGTGACATTGATAACAAAACGCTCTTGTGGGCGTAAGTCTGCTGACTTCTTGAAAGTAAGACCACGAACCACTTCTGAACTATTATAATCAACTAGACGCATGTTCTTAACTGCATAGCCTGGAAAGAATGCTTTGTTATAGATGCCCTGAAATGATTTAGGACCATCTTCTTTCTCAACAGTCTTGATAGTAGCTAATGCACCAACAGTTTGGCACCACTCACCACCAATCTCATCTCTCCACTCTTTCAAGTTACCTGAGATAACTTTCTTCCAATCTAATTGCAATTCTGTCTTTGAATGCATGAAATCAAGACCACCTAACCACACACGCAAGAAGCTTACAAACTCCTCCTCACCTGTGTATGCTACACGATAGTCACGATTCTTAACAAACCAGGATGGTAATCCATCTTCTGAGCTAGCCCATGAACACATACCTACACTGTTAACATACTGCTTCTTTGTATTATCCTTATTGGTACGTTTAGTATCCTCTAAGAAGAAGCTAACCTTTGTTTTAAAGTCAGACTTAACATCTTGTAACCAAACATCGATACGTACTTTAGATACGCCATCCTTCTCTGAAAGATATTCTGTTTGCTTGCTGTCCTCCTTTAAGTCAAAGCCTAATATGTCTTTGTACTCCTCTGCTGTTGGATTGATTGCAATCACTTTTGATTCAAATACACCAACCTTCTTTGCGAATTCTACGCTTGCTGTGTTTTCTCTTTTTACTCCTGATACTGCCATGATTTCTAGTTTTTATTTAGTTATAATATGCGTCAATTGTGTCTGCAACTTGTTTTAGGTTATTAGGAATCTTGATGTCTGCAAACATACCATCAGGACTCTTAGCAGGGAACTTCTTGTAACGATTAGTCACGAAGTTATACGTACAAGTGCCATCTTTACTTTCCTCTACATAAGTGTAAAGGCAAATAGTCAATAAGCCCTCTAATACGATTTGATTATCAATCAACTTACCTGCTGTTTTGATTTTGTATCCTACAATCTCACCACCTTCCTCAATAGTCTCTGGATGTGTGAAGTAGAACACTTTCAAATCGTCACGTAATTTACGAGCTTCCTGAAATAAGGCCACCATATCTCTAGCCATGATGCTAAACTTAGTGAATCCTACCTCTGTTGCTCGTGCCACAATATTGAAACCCATGATGTAATTAGAGTCTTCAATAACGATATTTTTAATGTGAGGAGCTTTCTCAGAGATTACATGTAACAATCGAGTGATCTCAACTGCATCATCTACCTCTTTGTAGTTCTTGTTCTCAGCATTGTAGAGCTTATCTGCTCCCTTGAATGGTAATTCTTTTTTTGCTACATTGATAATGTAGGTTTCTTTTGGATCTAGGTGCTTGATAGAGGTTGATTTACCTGTACCTGTGGCCCCTACGACCCCAATTAACTTGCTTGCCATGTTTATATTATTTAGTTATTTACTTACTCTAAATTACTAAATTTCGTTAATATTTACAACTTTAATTTTGCTCTTATCAAAGAATTCTAGTGCTTTATTTAGCCACTTTTCCTCTACTGCTTCATTGGTTGATATGATATAAATCTGTGCTTTCTTGTCTGGATTATTATACTCCATAGCCATGCACCTGTTCACCTTTTGAGCTAGATTCTCAGCGTTACTATCAAAATAATTTAGTATTACCTTATTTAAGGGTTTGTAAGTTACTCCTGTATTACCAATCTTGACAACAGCCATGTGATTACCTTCACCTTCTGCAAACCTTTTAAAGCCTTCTTTGTCAGACGATTTGCTATGGTGTGATGGAATACCTAGACTGTCAGCACTATCAGTAGTACCACAAAATACAAGTATACGCTCGTTAGCATACTTGTTTAACACTGCCTTTGTCATTCTTAACTTAGCAATGCTACCCTGGATGATTCTCATTCTCTTTAGGCGTAACATCATTGTGTTTCTACCTTCAGACTCGAGCTGATCAATCACCCAACTACACGCATCAAAATGTTTCTTCTCTGTTCTAGCTTTCCCTTTAACAGTCTGCACAATCTTATTATCTAAAGGTACCTTGATAACTGTGATTTGATAATCAACAATTACACCTTCTTCGATTGCTTGTTCTATTGAATAGTTAGCTAGTACAGGAAGCTCCAATCTGTCCATGAGATCAGATTCTGTCCATGACGATAGAGTACCTGTCAATCCTAACACCTGATGATTAATCAGTGTCAAGTCATACACAGCATCAATCTGTGCGTCACTTAACAAATGTATTTCATCTATGATTACAATGTCATACATGTTTAATGTATGCTTATGTAAAGACAGATGTGTTGTATACGTAATGTTAGGATTGTTGTACTTTCTTGTCTTGAAGTCCTCTTCCCATGAGTCCTTAATCTTAACATCTGGATAAGCAATCAAGATAGATATATCAGGATTAAACTTCTCTAGTATGTTAATTGTCGTATAGATTTTGCCAAACCTGGGACATAGATTGAGGATACCCCATTTCTTTGTCATCCAGATATCAGCAAACTCCTGTTGTCTTTTATTCCTGAGGTTGCTCATTAGTGTTTAATAATGGAGCTAGTGGATTGTATACACCCAGTCCTTCTAATTGAATTGCTAATTCTTTCTTTTTAAGTACATAACCATCAGCTTCTTCTTTGTTTTGGGCTTTGACTGCTTCAATCAATTTAGCATTCAAACGTGCATACTCTTCAACTAGTGCCAGTTTTTCTCTATCTGTTGCCATTGTTTTAATTGTTTAGGGTTCTAAAAAATATGTTTTGTTAATAATTGCAGAATAATCAGACTCTGTCATGTTCTTAAGTCTAGGCAGTTCTTTGAACATACCAATCTGACCTAGGAAACCAAGACCAATACGAACATCATCTTCACCATAACTATTTTTAATTAGTCTCACTGAACGATAATACTTAGCACCAAACTCATCTTTAAGCTTATCAAGATTGTAACCACTGGGATCAGCAACCTTGTAACGCATAGGATCGAATAATGCTAGTACAACATCAGCGTCGTTCTGAGTGGACGCACTGTCTGCAAAGTCTTCTAGTTGGGGCTCGACATCACCATTCTTTATCCTGATAGGATTAGCAATGTCACGATTGAATTGACTCACAACTACTGGGCTATAACCATACATATCTCTAGCATATCTCAACTCATCTGACATCTTGTCAATTGAATCTTTCTTGCTTGGATAATCCTTGGTTCTCTTTAATAGACCAATGTGATCAATAACTACCAAAGTTATAGTATTTTCTTCATTTGGTTGATACACTTTGTTATATTTATCAACCTCATGGATAATACCATTACTTTCTGCATGCTCCTTCAAATGTTTGGCAATGCCAACAGGATTATCTGGACCATCAATGATAGTTATAATGTCTGACATGCTGCCAACATAATCTCTCTGTAATAGAAATAGATCATGCTCGTCATGTGTCATTTTTTCTTTCTGCCAACCTAATAACTTACTGACAGGAATAATTATTCCATTATCTAAAAATATCTTTCTACTAACCCACTTAGCCATCTTATATGTCTTACTACGCTCCATGGATCTATATATTATCTTGAGCTTGATGCCAGACGCCTGACCTTCTCCAGATATATACCAATCGAATGGATTGAGAACATACGCATCATCAATGAATGAAGTCTTACCTGAACCAGTTAAGCCACCCACCAATGTATATATAGACTTCCTGATACCAATGTATCTATTCAGTCTATCAAACCCCATAGGAATACCACTATTCCTACCTTCAATACCATCTTGTACTGCCTTTTCTAAATCTTGAAATATCATATATCTGTTGTGCCTGTTGGTTTAGATTCTTCTTCTACTTTGATTCCTTCTCTGACAAGCTCGATAAATGGTTCAAAGCTTCTTTGATTGAGATAGGTAAGACTATTCTGCATATACCTGAGTTTGTTGTCTCCAGCTTTATACGAATTCTCTTTCTTCTGTAGTACATCAAACTCTAATGCAGCTATCAAATCATCAGCTGTATAATCACCTTCTGATAGTATTGCATTGAATTTAAGTCTACAGTTCTCCTCATCTCTTCGAAGAGCTCTGCTACCTGTAAATGTTTTCTCTTTGTGTTTGAATGTATCAGTGCCTGGGAATGCTTTCCACCATCTCTTGAAGTCTTCAGTTGCTGGTTTCTTCTTGATGATTTTTTCTTCCTCTGCATCTTCCTTCAAGAACTTGAGAACGTTTTTACCTGTGAGAGTTATTTTGTTGTCAGAAGTAACTAATCCTTTACGTACAACGCCTTGATAAATGATTTCCATCTTGGGATTGCCTTCACAAATGTCCTTTAGAATATGACCCTCCTCCACTAACTTGAGGAGGAAGATCATATCTAATGTGAAACCATTCTTCAGCAGCTCTTTAAAATGAAAGAGTGTTAATTTTACGTTCATGATTCTGTTCTATTCTGCGATCTATTTTAGATATTAAGCTTTGAGGAATACAAACGTTAATCTTTGCTTTCTCTTGTAGTGATTCCAATACACCTAAATGCACTGTATCACTCATAAACACCTCAATCTGAGGGTCATTAGCATGGTTTAACGAGTTATAAAACTCAAGCATTTCTTCTTGTAAATATACAAAATCTTTCTGAGCTTCACGCTCGTAATCTTCTATGTGTACCATCATTTTTCTTTTTCGTATTCTCTAAATTTTACATCTAACGTACGTCCTGTATTATCCCAAAAATCTTTGCAATAATACTTACCCTCTTCACGAGGTGATTCACTTAGAACAGTTTGTCTAAATGGATTCCATGGTGCTGTGAACCTATAGCAGTCATGCTTCATAGGACACTTTTTGTCTGTACACATTGCGATATCAGCCATTATCTTCTACTTTTTCATAAGTCATTTCAAAAATATCAGGCTTGCAAGGATAAAATTCCCCCTTTACGCCTTTTATGATGTAATCCTTTTTTTCTAACATATACGATGTGCCTTCTAGTGTTTTAATGAACCATCCAATAGGACCATTGTCCCATTTTGATTCTGATATTAAACTATCTCCTACAAAA
>JACCDI012097495.1_pt1 | contig 21874 bp, 18 predicted proteins | sample 7442791 | NCBI WGS metagenome assembly JACCDI01 (sample SAMN15323434, study PRJNA562643) | freshwater metagenome | isolation source: river surface water | place: USA:Blue River Watershed | collected 2017-08-15
GCGGTCGGTTCGATGAAGGCATCCGCATGGATGGACACGAACAGGTCGGCCTGTACCTTGCGCGCCTTCTGCACGCGCACGTTCAGCGGCACGAAGTAATCGCCGTCGCGGGTCAGCAACACGCGTACGTTCGGCTGCTGCTCGAGCTTGGCCTTCAGCCGGCGAGCGATCGCGAGCACCACGTTCTTTTCATAATTGCCGCCGCGACCGACCGCACCCGGGTCTTCGCCGCCATGGCCGGGATCGAGAGCGATCGTGACCATGCGCGTCATCTCGGGCAGCTTGTCATCGTCGGCATGCTTCGATGACGCCGGTTCGGTCGGCCGCGCTGCAAGCGGCGGGGCCGTCGGTACGGGTGGGGTCTTGTTCAGCAGCTCGGCGATCGGGTCGATCTCTTTCACCGGGTACAGGTCGAACACCAGCCGGTGCCGGTACTCGCCGACCGGGTCGAGCGTGAATACCTGCGGCTGGATTTCTTCCTTCAGGTCGAACACGAGGCGCACGACGCCGGGGCGGTTCTGGCCGACGCGCACCTGTGCAATGTAGGGGTCATTCGACTGTACCTTCGCGACCAGGCTTTTCAGCTTCGGGTCGAGATCGAGCCCGTCGATGTCGATCACGACGCGGTTCGGATTCTGCACGAGGAAATGGGTGGCCTTGAGCTTGCTGTCACTCTCGAGCGTCACGCGCGTGTAATCGGCGGCCGGCCAGACGCGTACCGCGACGATCTGCGCGGCATGGGCGGCGCGAGTGGAGACGAACGACAGCAGCAGGGTGGCGCCCGCCTTCAGGACGGTGCGACGGGAACGCGAGGCTAGAGGTTGGGGCTCAGGTGCAGGTTTTCCAGACATGTTGCGCCCAGATCAGTGTTCGCGCGCAATTCTACCGTACGGCCTTCACCTTTGGGTGTGAGAAACAGATCGATGTCGGCAGGCGGTATCAGTCCCTCAGCGCGCTCCGGCCACTCGACCACGCACACCTTGTCAGACCCGAAATGCTCACGGAAGCCGGCGTCGATGAATTCGTCGGCGCTGCCCATCCGGTACAGGTCGAAATGCATCAGCTCGACGAGCCGGCCGGCCAGCGTGATCGTGTAGGGCTCGACCAGCGTATAGGTCGGGCTCTTCACGCGGCCGTGATGACCGGCCGCATGCAGCAGCGCGCGGGTGACGAAAGTCTTGCCGGCACCGAGGTCGCCACGCAGGTGCAGTGACAGGCCGGGCACCAGCACGCGCGCCAGCGCATGGCCGAGCGCTGCCGTGCCGGCTTCATCCTTCAGAAAATCCTTCCAGGTGCGCATTGCTTACAATGTCCGTACTTTTCGTAATACTGGTCGGTCAAGCCAAGACACTGGATCCCGGCATGCGCCGGGATGACGATTCAAGGTCCGCAGTCCTCGATATGTCGTCCCGACGCTGGCCGGCTGTCTGGCCAACGCTTCCCTGTTCATTCATCCTGCTACGAATCTTGCCTGCCACCGCTGAACAACTTGTCTTGCTGTCACGCTCGCTGCGCGATTGGGGGCGCGGACTCGGCTTTGCCGATGTGCGTGTCGCTGACATCGATCTGGGCGACGCCGATGCTCAGTTGCAGCGCTGGCTGGACGCCGGTTTTCACGGGCAGATGGATTATATGGCCGCGCACGGCAGCAAGCGCGCGCGGCCGGCGGAACTGGTGCCGGGCACGCTGCGCGTGATCTGCGCGCGGATGAATTATCTGCCGCGCCAGGCTGGCGACGACGACGGCGATGGCGCCGGCCTCGCAGCCGGACTGGCGGATGACGATTGGCGCGCGGGCGAGCAGCGCCGGCAGGCTGATCCCGCCGCAGCAGTGGTATCGGTCTATGCACGGGGACGCGACTATCACAAGGTATTGCGCGCGCGACTGCAGCAACTGGCCGATCGCATCGCACAGGAAGTCGGTTCCTTCGGCTACCGCGTGTTCACCGATTCAGCGCCCGTGATGGAGGTCGAGCTCGCACAGCGCGCTGGTCTGGGTTGGCGCGGCAAGCACACCTTGCTGCTCAATCGCGACGCCGGATCGATGTACTTCCTCGGCGAGATCTACACCGACCTGCCGCTGCCGGTGGACGAGGCGACTACCGCGCATTGCGGCGAGTGCCGTGCCTGTATCGATGTGTGCCCGACCCAGGCCATCGTCGGTCCGTACCGGCTCGATGCGCGCCGCTGCATCTCCTACCTGACCATTGAGTTGAAGGACAGTATTCCGGAAGACTTGCGACCCCTGATCGGCAACCGAGTGTATGGCTGCGACGATTGCCAGCTCGCGTGCCCGTGGAACAAGTTCGCGCAGCGCAGCGCGTTGCCGGACTTCGATGTACGCAACGGGCTGGATGCAGCGTCGCTGGTCGAGCTGTTCGCGTGGACGGAGGAGGAGTTCAATGCGCGGCTGGAAGGCAGCGCGATCCGCCGCATCGGTCATGAGCGCTGGCTGCGCAACATCGCTGTGGCGCTCGGCAACGCTGCGTCAGGCGAGCACGGTGGGCGCGGTGATCCGGCGCTGGTCGCGGCGCTGCGTTCGCGGCTGGCCCATCCATCGGCTCTGGTGCGTGAGCATGTGCAGTGGGCATTGGCGCAGCATGGACTTTCGGCGTGATAAAGACGCGCCTTTCTGACAACGGGTTGTCAGCCTGTCATTGAGCAGACACAATACGCGGCGAGACGAGAACAACAAGACCCTTTTCCCCCGGAGACCTCCATGATTTCCCGATTCCCGTTTGTCGCGGCGCTGCTGGCCTGCGCGTTCGCTGTAGTGCAACTGCCGGCACTGGCCGATGCGCCCGGCGCTCCCATCATCATCAAGTTCAGCCATGTGGTTGCGAGGGACACGCCCAAGGGCAAGGCGGCCGACAAGTTCCGCGAGCTGGCCGAGGCCGCAACCAAGGGCCGAGTGAAGGTCGAGGTCTATCCGAACAGCACGCTGTACAAGGACAAGGAAGAGCTCGAAGCGCTGCAACTGGGCGCAGTGCAGATGCTGGCGCCGTCGCTGGCCAAGTTCGGCCCGCTGGGCGTGAAGGAATTCGAGCTGTTCGACCTGCCGTACATTTTTCCGGACAAGGCCGCGCTCGACCGCGTGACGGATGGCGCTATCGGCCGCGACTTGCTGAAGAAGCTCGAGACCAAGGGCATCCTCGGCCTCGCCTACTGGGACAATGGCTTCAAGGTGATGTCGTCGAATCGCCCGATGCGCGTGCCGGCCGACATGAAGGGTCTGAAGATGCGCATACAGGCATCGAAGGTGCTGGACGAGGAAATGCGCGCGCTCGGCGCCAATCCGCAGGTGATGGCGTTCTCCGAGGTCTATCAGGCGCTGCAGACCGGCGTGGTCGCCGGCACCGAGAACCCACCGTCCAACCTGTATACGCAGAAGATGCACGAGGTACAGAAGCACCTGACCGTGACCAACCACGGCTACATCGGCTACGCGGTCATCGTGAACAAGAAGTTCTGGGACAAGCTGCCAGCCGACATCCGTACCCAGCTCGAGGGCGCAATGAAAGAGGCGACGATCTACGGCGACAAGATCGCGCAGGAAGAAAACGACAAGGCGCTCGACGCTGTGAAGAAATCAGGCAAGACCACGGTCTACGTGCCGACCGAGGCCGAGAAGGCTGAGTGGCGCAAGGCCTTGCTGCCGGTGCAGAAGACGATGGAAGGACGCATCGGCAAGGACCTGATCGACGCGGTGAACAAGACTGTCGCCGCGAAGTGATCCCATGACGCGGATCCTGGACCATCTGGAGGAATGGCTGATCGCGACGCTGATGGGCGTCGCGACCATCATCATCTTCATCGCCGTGCTGCATCGCTATGCATCGAGCTTGCCGGTACCGGTGGTTCAGGACTGGCTGCTGCGCCTCAATACCAGCTGGGCGCAGGAGCTGACGATCTACCTGTTCGTCTGGATGGCCAAGTTCGGTGCCGCCTATGGCGTGCGGACCGGCATTCATGTTGGCGTCGATGTCGTGGTGAACCGTCTGCCCGAGCGCCGGCAGCGCGTGATGGTGCTGTTCGGGCTGATGGCCGGTGCGCTGTTCACCGGCTTGATCGCGGCCTTTGGGGCCGACTTCGTGTTCGAGCTGTCGTCCACATCCAGCACCTCCGAGGTGCTGGAGCTACCGATCTGGATCGTCTATCTCGCGATCCCGCTGGGATCGTCGCTGATGTGCTTTCGATTTTTGCAGGTCGCATGGCGCTTTGCGCACGGCGGTGAGTTGCCCGTGCACGACCATGCGCACGTCGAAGGCCTGGTCGCCGATGCGACGGAGGGCCGCCAATGAACAGCCTGTTCATCTTCGGCTTGCTGGTGGTGCTGATGCTGACCGGCATGCCGATCTCGATCGCGCTCGGCCTCACGGTGCTCGGCTTCCTGTTCACGATGACGGATGTGCCGGTGCAGGCGGTCGCGCTGAAGCTGTTCACCGGTATCGAGAAGTTCGAGATCATGGCGATCCCGTTCTTCATTTTGGCGGGCAATTTCCTCACGCATGGCGGTGTCGCGCGACGGATGATCAACTTCGCCACGTCGATGGTGGGTCACTGGCACGGCGGGCTGGCCTTGTCCGGTGTGGTCGCTTGCGCATTGTTTGCGGCCGTGTCCGGGTCCTCGCCGGCGACGGTGGTGGCGATCGGCTCCATCCTGCTGCCGGCGATGGTGAAGCAGGGCTACCCGAAGCGCTTCGGCGCCGGCGTGATCACGACCTCGGGCGCGCTCGGCATCCTGATCCCGCCATCGATCGTGATGGTCATGTATTCAGTGTCGACCAATACGTCGGTCGGCAAATTGTTCATGGCCGGTGTGGTGCCCGGCTTGCTGCTGGCCTTGCTGCTGGGCGTCACCACCTGGATCCTCGCGAAGAAAAAGGATTACCCGCGGATGCCGCGTGCCAGCGTGGCCGAGCGCTGGAAGGCCTTCCGTGACAGCCTGTGGGGATTGCTGCTGATTGTGGTGGTGATTGGCGGGATCTACAGCGGCGCATTCACGCCGACCGAAGCGGCGGCCGTATCGGCGATTTATGCGTTCCTGATCGCCGTCTTCGTGTACAAGGACCTGACACTCAAGCAGGTACCCAAGGTCTTGCTGGATTCGGCGTCGATGTCGGCGATGCTGCTCTACATCATTACCAATGCGGTGCTGTTCTCCTTCCTGATGACCAGCGAAGGCATACCGCAGGCGATGGCAGGCTGGATCATGGACAAGGGCCTCGGTCAGGTCAGCTTCCTGCTGGTGGTGAACCTGTTGCTGCTGTTGGCGGGCAATGTGATGGAGCCTTCGTCGATCGTGCTGATCATGGCGCCGATCCTGTTCCCGGTGGCCACCGCGCTGGGGGTGGATCCTGTGCACTTCGGCATCATCATGGTCGTGAACATGGAGATCGGCATGTGCCACCCGCCGGTCGGGCTGAACCTGTACGTCGCGTCCGGCATTGCGCGCATGGGCATCAGTGAATTGACCGTCGCGGTGATGCCGTGGCTGTTGACGATGATCGCCTTCCTGCTGATGATTACCTACCTGCCGCAGATCTCCCTCTGGTTGCCGCGGCTGGTATTTGGTTGACGAATGATGCAGCAGCGCGTGCAGGAGCAAGCATGGACATGAGCATGAGCAGCGCCCCGCAGTTTTCTGCGATCGTCAGCGCGCCTTTCGGTGGCGTCGGCATTCGCGTCGATGACGGGCAGTTGAAGGAGCTGACTTACCTGCCGCGCAGCTATGACACGAAGCCTGCGCGTGATCCGCTGTCGAAAGAGGTCGCTTCACAGATCCGCGCCTACCTGAAAGATCCTGATTTCGTCTTCACGCTCGATCTGCCCGAGGTGGGCACCGCGCACCAGCGCAAGGTATGGAAGGTGATCAGCACGATCCCGCGCGGCGAGGTGCTGACCTATGGGCAGGTGGCCAAGTTGATCCGATCGGCACCGCGTGCGGTGGGTCAGGCCTGTGGCGCAAACTGGTTTCCGGTGGCGATTCCCTGTCATCGCGTGACCGCCTCAGGCGGCATCGGTGGCTTCGGAGGCTATGCGCTGCATGACGGCGGCTTCCATCACGAGGTCAAGCGCTGGCTGCTGCACCACGAACAGGTACCGGGCTATTGATGACAGCGCGTCGCAAGGCAGCGAATACCACCGGCAGCGTCGAAGATCAGCGGCCCGGACAGGCCATTGTCGACGAATTCTGCGACATGCTGTGGCTGGAAGACGGACTGTCGCAAAACACGCGCGATGCATACGGGCGAGATTTGCTTTTGCTCGCCGAATGGCTGCACAAGGAACGACACAAGACGCTCCATGAAGCGACCGAGATCGACCTCAACGGGTATTTCGCGTTCAGGCATGCCAGTAGCAAGGCGAGTTCATCGAACCGCCGGCTGGCCGTGCTCAAGCGTTTCTATCAATACGCGCTGCGCATGCACCGGATCGCCGCGGACCCCTGTCTGAGACTGAAGTCAGCCAAACAGCCGCCACGCTTTCCGAAAACCTTGTCCGAGCAACATGTCGAATCGCTGCTGGCAGCGCCCGATATCCATACCGCGCTCGGTCTGCGGGACCGCACGATGCTGGAGCTGATGTACGCAAGCGGCCTGCGTGTCTCGGAACTGGTGGAGATCAAGACCATCGAGGTCGGGATGAACGAGGGCGTGCTGCGCGTAACCGGCAAGGGAAGCAAGACGCGGCTGGTGCCTTTTGGCGAGGAGGCCAGACGCTGGCTGGAGCGTTATCTGGCTGAGTCGCGCGCAACCATCCTCGATTGCAAATCCTCTGACGCGCTGTTCGTTACCGCGCTTGGTGGGCCGATGACAAGGCAGATGTTCTGGACTCTGATCAAGAAATATGCGATCAGGGCCGGCATCCATGCGCCGCTGTCACCGCATACGCTGCGGCATGCGTTTGCGACGCATTTGCTGAACCATGGCGCTGACTTGCGTGTGGTGCAGCTTCTGCTTGGTCATGCGGATATTTCGACCACGCAGATTTATACTCACGTTGCGCGCGAGCGATTGAAACAGATTCATGTGAAGCACCATCCGCGGGGATAGCTTCGCTGGTTGATGCTCAGGTGATGGTCACAGAACCGTGCGGCTGTCTGAACTTTCCTGAGACTCTCTCTCCATAAATGCTTTCCATAGCTTAGGATCGTTCCAGATCTCATCGGGCACTTCGACGAATTTGGCGTTGCGCATATCCCGAATAAATTCTTCGCCCAATACTTCAACCGCCGGACGAGCCCTTGCGAACCACTCATCATCAAGCTCAGGTGAGTCTGGGTCTTGGGCAATGCCTTCGTTGATACGCGCCTCTTCCTCAGGCGTTGGGATCAGGGTTCCTGGCTTTAGTCGAGGCATAGTGTTTTATCTCCCGAGGGTTGGCCTTACGCAAGCTAATTAGTCGTACAGAATTTTCTCGAAGACAATAGACCATGCAGTAAAGCCGACTTCCAATGTAACTTAATGCTTGGAATCGTGTTTCTCTGTAATGCTTGCGCCTGTCCGATTCGATTAGTGCATATTCCCATTCGAAGCGATGAGCCTCTTCGAACCATACGAGATGCTTATGCACATTGATGGCAAGCTTGCGAGCATCAAAACTATAGCGCAACGAATCATCCCAAGTTTGACATTGAGCGAATACCGGTGCGATTGACTCATCAGTCGTGTGCCGTCGCTGCCGCAACTTCGCATGTCAAAAAGGAAAACTCGTTTAAGCAGGATGCCGCAGCCCCAAGCCACGTGTCGATTTGATGGATACCTTGCTTTCCTGTTGCATAATTGATGAATCAAAAACAAGGAATGGATATGAACGCTGTGCTGTTTGCCATCGCCGCCTACCTGCTCGGCTCGATCTCGTTTGCGATCGTCGTCAGCAAGCTGTTTCGTCTGGAAGACCCGCGCACCTTCGGCTCCGGCAATCCGGGGGCGACCAATGTGCTCCGCACCGGTAACAAGCTGGCAGCGGTGCTGACGCTGATCGGCGATTGCGTGAAGCGCTGGATTCCGGTGGCGCTGGCGGTGCAGTTCGATGAGAAGCTCGCGCTCGGTGACGCCGGCATTGCGCTGATCTCGGTCGCAGTGTTCGCCGGTCACCTGTGGCCGGTGTTCTTCCGCTTCAAAGGCGGCAAGGGCGTGGCGACCGCGCTGGGTGTGCTGTTGGGGCTGAATCCGATACTCGGGCTGGCGACACTGGTGACCTGGATCGTGGTCGCGTATGCGTTCCGCTATTCATCGCTGGCAGCGCTGATCGCGTCAGTGTTCGCGCCGTTTTACTATGCGCTGTTGTTCGGGCCGGATCTGAAGCTGGCTGCCGTGGGTTTGATGAGTGTGTTGCTGATCTATCGGCACCGCAACAACATCGCGAACCTGTTGCGCGGCAAGGAAAGCCGCATCGGCAAGAAGGCCGGCTAGGCTATGGCATCCAGCGGCCAGCGCGGCTTCACGTTGAAACCGTAGTCGCGCTTCGCAGCATCCGGGTTGGCCTGCATCCGCAACGCTCCTGCAAACGCAATCATCGCGCCATTGTCGGTGCACAGTTCCAGCTCCGGATAGAACACTTCGAAGCGCTTGCGCGCTGCGGCCGCATCCAGTGCCGCGCGTAATTGCTTGTTCGCGCCAACACCGCCGGCAATCACCAGCCGCTTCATGCCGGTATCCTTCAGCGCCTTCAGACATTTGGCGACCAGCACGTCGACGATTGCATCGACGAAGGCGCGCGCGATATTGGCCTTGTCCTGTTCACATAAATTGGTCGTGTGCTGCTTCACCAGTGTCAGCACCGCCGTCTTCAATCCCGAAAAACTGAATTCCAGGTTCCCCGAATGCAGCATCGGTCGCGGCAGCTTGTACGCAGTCGGGTCGCCGAACTCGGCCAGCCGCGAGATGGCCGGACCGCCCGGATAACCGAGTCCGAGCAGCTTGGCTGATTTGTCAAAAGCTTCGCCGGCGGCGTCATCGAGGGTCTCGCCCAGCAGTTCGTACTTCCCGACGCCATCGACGCGCATCAGCTGCGTATGACCGCCGGACACCAGCAGCGCAATGAACGGAAAGGCGGGCGGTTTTGCCGACAGCAGCGGCGACAGCAGATGGCCTTCGAGGTGGTGCACGCCCAGCACCGGCCTGTCGAGCGCGAGCGCCAGCCCGTTGGCGACCGACGCACCGACCAGCAAGGCGCCGGCCAGCCCTGGCCCCTGGGTGTAGGCGATGGCATCAATGTCGGCCAGCGCCGCGCCGCTGTCAGCCATCACCTGCTCCAGCAGGGGCAGCGCGCGCCGCACATGGTCGCGCGACGCGAGCTCCGGCACCACGCCGCCATATTCTTCATGCATCGCTATCTGGGAATGCAGGGCATGTGCGCGCAGGCCATGCTCGGTGTCATACAAAGCGAGGCCGGTTTCGTCGCACGAGGATTCGACACCAAGGACTAACATGCGGTAGGGAGATGGCAAGGTTTTTGCAAACACGTATTGTAGAGTACGCCCCGCATGGCCCATGCCGCCCCGATATTGCTTATCAAATGATGAATGATTCAAGAAGACTGAAGATCGTCGTGGTGAATTCGCTGGTGGCACCCGACGGCGCCGACGAAGCCGCGATCGAGCAGGCGGATCGTGCGCGTGCGCTGCGGATCGGTTTGCTGGAAAACGGCTACAACATCCTCGCGGCGTTGCCGCCGTCGGACGACCTCGAGGCGCAGATCGCGAAACTGCAGCCCGACCTGATCATCATTGACGAGCAATCGGACGCGGCCCTGCAGCGTGTCGTGGCCGCTACCGCCAATGCGCGCCGACCCATCGTCTGTTTCACCGAGGATGACGACCGTACCAAGATGCACGCGGCCATCAAGGCTGGCGTGTCGGCCTATGTGGTGGCCGGGCTGTCGGCCGACCGGGTGAAGGCGGTACTGGATGTGGCGGTGACCCGTTTCAAGGTCGAAGAAGAACTGCGATCCGAGCTCGAAGAGACCCGCAACAAGCTCGCCGAGCGCAAGATCGTCGAGCGCGCGAAGGGCTTGCTGATGGAGCGTCAGCAATGCAGCGAGGACGAGGCGTATTCCAAGCTGCGGCGGCTGGCGATGGACAAGAACCTGAAGCTGGTCGAAGTCGCGCAGCGCATGCTGGACGTGGCCGAGCTGCTGGGCTGAGTGCAAACGCTCCGCAACGGTGCGGACCCTCCCGGGACGTGCTGCTCTGGTGCGGTACTCGCGCAAACTCCCTGCTTTGGGGCGGGGTCTCAGCCTACCACCAGCAGGTACAACAACAACAGATTCACCACCACCGAGATCGCACCGACGATCTTCCACAGTGCGAGCGGGTCGCGCTTCATCAACGGCTGCGGTGCAGGCGCCTGCAAGGGGCGCGAAGCGCCGCGCTCCAGCGCCAGCAGCATTTCCTCCGCGGTTTCGAAGCGCTCGGCCGGATCTTTCGCAACCGCTTTCAGCAACAGGTTTTCCAGCCAGGTTGGCAGATCGGGCCGGTAACGGCCAGGCGACACAGGCTCACCGAAGCGTGGTCGCTGGAAGGGTTCGACCTCGCCATACGGATAGTGGCGGGTCAGTGCGTAATACAGCGTCACACCGGTCGCATACAGATCGGTCTGCGCAGAAGCCGGCTGGCCGTCAAATTGTTCTGGCGCGAGGAACGACGGCGTGCCCGCTTGCGGCGCAAGATCTTGCTGCTCGGCCTCCATGCCCGATTGCGCGACACCGAGGTCGAGCACACGCAACTCGCCATCGTCGCCAAGATGAATGTTCGCCGGCTTGATGTCGCGATGCAGGATGCTGCGCCGATGCAGCGCGCCGATCGCGCGCGTGATCTTCGTCGCGTGCGTGACCAGATCCGGCACCGTCAGGTGACCGCCGGCGTCGAGCAAGGCCTGTAATGTATGGCCCGCATGCCAGGTCGACAGGAAGTACAGGAAGTTGCGTTGTTCCGGCGCGATCACCTGCGGGAAGAAGCGTGCGACCACGCGTTTGGCCAGCCATTCTTCGTGCGCGAACGCGCTGATCTCCTGCGGATCGTTGGCCCGGTCCGGGTGCAGGGTCTTCATGACCAGCTTGCGCTGCGTGTGCGGATCCGTCACCCGATACAGCAGCGTGGTTTGCGATTCGTGGATCAGCTCGTCGATGACATAACCATCCAGCGACTGGCCCGGCTTGAGCCGTGGCGGCACCGGCAATTGCTGTGATCCGGACAGTGCATCGCGCAGGTTTTCATCGGGCAGTTGCGCGACCCGTACGACGATCGCGCTTGCATTGTCTTTCGAGCCGGCCGCCAGCGCCGCATCGACCAGCAATTTGGCGGTGGCCTCAGGGGTGTCCGGCTTGTCGGCCAGCGTGGCCAGGTGCCAGCTCAGGTCGTATTCGGGCAGCGCACCCCAGACACCGTCGGATGCCAGCAGGAAGATGTCGCCAGCTTGCAGCTCGCCCATCCCATGGTCGATCGCCAGTTGGGAATCCAGGCCGATGGCGCGTGTCAACACATGCCGCATCTCGGGCCTGTCCCACACATGGTCGGTGGTCAGGCGCTTGAAGCTGCCATTGCGCAGCAGGTAGAGGCGGGTGTCGCCGACATGCGCGAAGTAGTAGAAATTGCCGCGCACGACCAGCACCGTCAGTGTGGTCGCCATGCCGCCGGCCTCGGCGCGGACCGACCCCTGTTTCTGCACCCAGCTGTTGATGGCCTTGATCACGCGATCCAATGCCTGCGTGACGGGCCAGGTGTCGGGTGTCGCATAGTAATCGGTCAGCAGGCCGCGCACGGTGTACTCGGCCGCTTCGCGTCCGCCGGCGCTACCGGACACGCCATCGGCAACCGCCGCGATCATCCCCTTGGTCGTTATCTCCGGCTCGGCCGGCGTGACCATGCCAACGAAATCTTCGTTGTGGTCGCGCAGGCCGGTGTGCGAATGATGGGCGGCCGTAAAGACGAGTGGCATGGCGGGTGGGTATGCAGAGTGACCGTAAAGTAGACCGCTATGGTAGCCGGTCTGCTTTCAGTCACTGGCGTAGCGGAGGAAGATCAGATCTTCGCCGTCGTCATCGCCGCACTGCCCCAGGTGGTGCGCCAGCGACCTTTCACCGACGACAAGCCCAGCAGTGCGAGCACCGCCAGTGCCGCGAAGATCGACAGACCCAGCTGATAGCTACCGGTCATCTGCTTCGAGTAACCCATGCTCGATGCGAGGTAGAAGCCACCGATGCCACCGGCCATGCCGACCAGGCCGGTCATGGTGCCGATCTCCTTGCGGAAGCGTTGCGGCACCAGCTGGAACACGGCGCCATTCCCAGTGCCGAGCGCCAGCATCGCCAGCACGAACACCACCACCGCGCCGGCTGCCGACTGCAAGCCGACACTGGCAATGAACAGGAACAGCGCTGCCAGCAGGTACATCATCGACAGCGTCTTGATGCCGCCAATGCGATCGGCGAGGCGACCGCCGAGCGGGCGCACCAGCGAGCCGGCAAATACACAGGCAGCAGTGAAGTAACCTGCCATCACCGGCGTCAGGCCATACTGCGTATTGAAGTAAATGGTCAGCGACGATGCAAGACCGGAGAAGCCACCAAACGTGACGGCGTAGAAGAACATTAACCACCAGGCGTCCTTGTCCTTCAGTACGTGCAGGTATTCGCTGAGGGATTTCGGTGGCGGTGACGACGGTGCATCTTTGGCGAAGATGAGGTACACCGCCAGCGCGACCAGCAGCGGGATCAGCGCGAGGCCGAACACGTTTTGCCAGCCGAATGCAATCGCGAGGCCGGGTGCGAACAGTGCCGCAAACGCGGTGCCCGAGTTGCCGGCACCGGCGATGCCGAGTGCGGTGCCCTGATGCTCGGGCGGGTACCAGCGCGATGCCAGCGGCAATGCGACCGCGAACGCCGAGCCGGCGACGCCGAGCAGCACGCCCAGCGTCAGCATATGGTTGAACTGGGTCAGTTCCGCTTGCCATGCCCAGAACAGGCTCGCGATCACGATCAATTGACCGATCAGCCCCGCCTTTTTCGGTTTCAGGTGATCGACCAGCACGCCCATCACGATGCGCAACAGCGCACCCGCCAACAGCGGTGTGGCGACCATCAGGCCCTTTTGTGCGGGCGTCAGTTGCAGGTCGGTCGCAATTTGCACCGCGAGTGGGCCGAGCAATACCCACACCATGAAGCTCAGATCGAAATAGAAAAACGATGCGAGCAGCGTCGGTGCATGCCCGGCTTTCCAGAATGATGATTTGTTCATGGCTCCATTGCCTTGAGGTTGAGTCCAGACCTCGTTAACGCAAGCGTTGTGCCATGTCGTTTTCGCTGATTTTTGCGCGTTCGTCGTGCGCATTCGGTTCATCAACGCACATTGTTGCGCATCACTGCGCTGTCGCTTGGCAGTGATTACCGTTGTTGCACCTTATGGGTGCGATATCGCAGGCACTGTGCGCTGCTTCATCCTTCTTTCGGTGCGCAGTTGGATCAAATGCGGCCGAATCAGCCCGAATCCCGCATTTATTGGCTGGCACCGCTCTTGCTATGAAGGTGTTGAACAAGATTCGTGCAGCTCCAATGGCGGGGCTGATTATTTGCAGGAGCTTTAATGAAGAAGCTGAAGTTGGTCATGGTCGGCAATGGCATGGCCGGAGTGCGCACACTCGAAGAACTCATCAAGATCGCGCCGGATATTTACGACATCACGGTCTTCGGCGCCGAACCCCACCCGAATTACAACCGCATACTGTTATCGCCGGTGCTTGCCGGTGAACAGACGGTACAGGACATCATCTTGAATGACCTGGACTGGTATGCGGACAGCCAGATCACGCTCCATACCAGTAAGACAATCACGCAGATCGATCGCGCGAAGCGCATCGTGACCGCCGACGATGGCACCACGGCTGAGTACGACCGACTGTTGCTGGCGACTGGCTCGAATCCTTTTTTGCTGCCGGTACCCGGCAAAGAGCTGAAGGGAGTCATCGGTTATCGCGACATTGCCGACACCAATGCAATGATCGAAGCCGCCAAAACGAAGAAGCATGCGATCGTGATCGGCGGCGGCTTGTTGGGACTGGAGGCCGCGAACGGCCTGAAACTGCGCGGCATGGATGTCACTGTCGTGCACCTGCCGGGCTGGTTGATGGAGCGCCAGCTCGACCCGGTCGCCGGCAAGATGCTGCAGAAGTCGCTCGAAGACCGTGGCCTCTCCTTCTTGCTCGAGAAAAACACGCAGGAACTGATCGGCGACGAGCACGGCCAGGTGAAGGCTATCCGTTTCACCGATGGCAGCGAGCGCCCGGCCGATCTGGTCGTGATGGCCGTCGGCATTCGTCCGAATACCTTGCTGGCCGAATCGGCCGGACTGCACTGCAATCGCGGCATTGTCGTGAATGACACGATGCAGACCTTTGACCCGCGTATTTACGCTGTCGGCGAATGCGTGAATCATCGCGGCATTGCGTACGGGCTGGTCGCGCCACTGTTTGAAATGGCGAAGGTCTGCGCAAACCACCTCGCCAATTTCGGCATCGGTCGCTATCAGGGTTCGGTGACATCGACCAAACTGAAAGTCACCGGCATCGACCTGTTCTCGGCCGGGCAATTCATGGGTGGCGAAGGCACCGAGGAAATCGTGATGTCGGATCCCATCGGCGGCGTCTACAAGAAACTCGTGATCAAGGATGACAAGCTGGTCGGCGCCTGCCTGTATGGCGACACGGTCGACGGCAGCTGGTATTTCCGTCTGCTGCGCGAGGGCAAGGACATCGCCGAGATCCGTGATTCGCTGATGTTCGGTGAAGCCAACCTGAGTCGCCCCGGCGATACCGGTCATGAGGGTTTCAGCCAGGCTGCCAATATGCCGGACACGGCCGAAGTCTGCGGCTGTAACGGCGTCTGCAAGGGCACGATCGTGAAAGCGATCAAGGAAAAAGGCCTGTTCACGCTGGACGATGTAAAGAAGCACACCAAGGCGTCGGCGTCGTGCGGCTCCTGCACCGGCCTGGTCGAGCAGATCCTCGCCTCGACGGCCGGCGGCGATTATTCGGCGTCGCCGAAGACCAAATCGATCTGCGCGTGCACCGACCATACCCACCAGCAGGTGCGCGACACGATACGCGAGCGAAAGCTGTTGACGATACCGGCCGTAATGGCGTTCATGGAATGGCGCACGCCGAATGGCTGCGCGAGCTGCCGCCCGGCGCTGAACTATTACCTGATCTCGACCTGGCCGCATGAAGCGAAGGATGATCCGCAATCGCGCTTCATCAACGAGCGCGCGCATGCAAACATCCAGAAGGACGGTACCTATTCGGTGATCCCGCGCATGTGGGGCGGCGAGACCAATGCGAAAGAACTGCGCCGCATTGCCGACGTGGTCGAGAAGTACAACATCCCGACCGTCAAAGTGACTGGAGGTCAGCGCATCGACTTGCTGGGCGTGAAGAAGGCCGACTTGCCGGCGGTCTGGCAAGACCTGGGCATGCCGTCCGGCCTGGCCTACGCAAAAGGCCTGCGTACTGTGAAGACCTGTGTTGGTTCCGAATGGTGCCGCTTCGGTACGCAGAATTCGACGCTGATGGGGCAGCAGCTGGAGAGAGCGCTGGCGCGCATGTATGCGCCGCACAAGGTCAAGCTGGCGGTGTCCGGCTGCCCGCGCAACTGTGCCGAGTCCGGCATCAAGGATGTGGGCGTCATTGGCGTCGATTCGGGTTGGGAAATCTATGTCGGCGGCAACGGCGGCATCAAGACCGAGGTCGCGCAATTCTTCTGCAAGCTGAAGACGCATGAGGAAGTGCTCGAATATGCGGGCGCCTTCCTGCAGCTGTACCGCGAAGAGGGCTGGTATCTGGAGCGTACCGTGCATTACATCGCGCGCGTCGGCCTCGAGCAGGTGAAGAAAGCCATCCTCGAAGACCATGAGCGCCGCAAGGCGCTGTACGAGCGGCTGCTGTTCTCGCTCGACGGCGAGCCTGATCCGTGGCATCAGCAGATCGAGGCCCATGTCGATGCGCGGCAGTTCACGCCGCTGGCTGTTTGAAGAATGAAAGGCTGTACCTGATGACCCAACAATGGAAATCCATCTGCGCCGTGGCAGACATCCCGGTGCTTGGCGCGCGTGTTGTCAACCGCGCGCATGCCGATGACGTCGCCATCTTCCGCAACAGCGAGGACAAGGTCTTCGCATTGCTCGACAAATGCCCGCACAAGGGTGGGCCACTGTCGCAAGGCATTGTCTTTGGCGAGCGTGTCGCGTGCCCGCTGCACAACTGGAACGTCGAGCTGCCGACCGGCTGCGCAGTCACGCCCGACGAAGGCTGCACACAGAGATTCAGTGTCAAGATCGAAGACGGCAAGGTTTACCTCGATCTCGATGAACTGATGGCCGGGTCGCCTGCCGCTGCCTGAGACTGTCGATGAGCGATACAGAAGCCGGCACGCGCGGCACGCCCCTGCGCGAAATCAAGACAACTTGCTGCTATTGCGGCACCGGTTGCGGCGTGATCGCGACCACCGATGGCAAGCAGGTCACGGCCGTACGTGGCGATCCGGATCATCCGGCCAACTTCGGTCGCCTGTGCACCAAGGGCAGTACCTTGCACCTGACGATGCAGACGGTATTGCAGCAGCAGGCACGGCTGCTGCATCCCGAGCTGCGCCATACGCGTGATGCGGCGCGCCAGCCTGTGAGCTGGGACGAGGTGGAGACCCATGTCGCCGACAAGATCGTTGCCACGTTGCGCGATCACGGACCGGAGGCGATCGGCATCTATGTATCCGGCCAGTTGCTGACCGAGGACTACTATGTGTTCAACAAGTTCACCAAGGGCTTGCTGGGCACGAACAACATCGACACCAATTCGCGGCTGTGCATGTCGAGCGCGGTCGCCGGTTACAAGCAGACGCTGGGCGCCGATGCGCCGCCGGCCTGTTACGAAGACATCGATCATGCAGACCTGATCTTCATCGCCGGCTCCAATACCGCGTATGCGCATCCCATCCTGTATCGCCGCATCGAGGATGCGCGCCGCAACAATCCGAAGCTGAAGATCATTGTCGCCGATCCGCGGCGCACCGATACCGCGCGCGACGCCGACCTGTTCCTGCCCATCCTGCCCGGCACCGATGTCGCGCTGTTCAACGGCATGCTGCACCTGTGTCTGTGGGAAGACCTGATCGACACGGGTTTCATCGCTGAACATACCGAAGGCTTTGCAGAACTGAAGGCGACGGTGCGTGATTACACGCCGGCCTTTGTCGCGCAGACCTGTGGCATTCGTGAGGAAGATCTCGTCACCGCGGCGCGCTGGTTCGGCAACGCGAAGGCAGCTCTGTCCTTGTACTGTCAGGGACTGAACCAGAGCTCGGCCGGCACTGCGAAGAATGCCGCGCTGATCAATTTGCACTTGGCGACGCGCCAGATCGGCAAGCCCGGCGCCGGCCCATTCTCACTGACCGGACAGCCCAATGCGATGGGCGGTCGTGAAGTGGGTGGTCTCGCCAACCTGTTGTCAGCGCACCGTGATCTCGCCAACCCTGCGCATCGCGCCGAAGTCGCCGCATTGTGGGGGGTGGATGAGGTACCGGCCACGCCGGGCAAGACGGCGATCGAGATGTTCGAGGCCGCGCGCAACGGCGAGATCAAGGTACTGTGGATTGCGTGCACCAATCCCGCACAATCGCTGCCCGAGCAAGCGCTGGTGCGCGAAGCATTGCACAAGGCGGAGCTGGTAATCGTGCAGGAAGCGTATGCGACGACGGCTACCGCCGTGTACGCCGATGTGCTGCTGCCGGCGACCAGCTGGGGCGAGAAGGAAGGCACAGTCACCAATTCCGAGCGCCGTATCACGCGTGTGCTGCCGGTGCTGGACAAGCCCGGGCAGGCGCGGCATGACTGGGAGATGGTGGTCCGTATCGCGCGCCGTGTTGAGGCAGCGCTGGGTCGCTCGCGCACGCTTTTCCCGTACGAGACAGCAGAGCAGATCTGGAACGAGCACCGCGAATCGACGCGCGGACGCGATCTCGATATCACCGGTCTGTCGTACGCGTTGCTGAGTGAGCAGGGTCCGCAGCAGTGGCCTTTTCCGCAAGGGGCCAGTGCCGGACGCTGGCGTCTGTATGAAGATGGAAAATTTCCGACCGAGACCGGCCGTGCGAAGTTTGCGAACACGCGATATCAGCCCCCCGCTGACAAGGTCGATCCGCGCTTTCCGTTCACTCTCAACACGGGTCGCCTGCGTGACCAATGGCATGGCATGAGTCGTACCGGCACCGTCCCGCAATTGTTCGCGCATGCGCCGGAGCCGGTGGTCTTCATGGCCGCTGATGACATGCAGCGGCGACTGCTGGGCGATGGCGAGCTGGTTGAGGTGAAGAGCCGGCGTGGCAGGCAAATCCTGCCGGTGCAAGCCAGCGACGAGCTGCGCGGCGGTCAAGTGTATATCCCCATGCATTGGGGCGAGGAATATCTGTCAGGCCGCGACAGTTACGGCGTCAACGGCCTGACGTCGCCTGCATTCGATCCGGTGTCGAAGCAACCAGAACTGAAATACGCGGCTGTCACAATCAAGAAAACCGCGTTGCCCTGGCGCTTCCTCGCGTTTGGTTGGGTCGCACAGGAGCAAGTGCTGGCTTTGCAGCAGTCGCTACGCGCGAGGATGAAAGACTTTGCGTTTGCGTCTGTCACGCTGTTCGGCCGTGACAAGGTTGGCGTGCTGCTGCGCGCAGCCAACGAAGCGGCGCTGGCGGTGGATGACGTGCTGCAGAATTTTGCACTCGACGGTATCGACGTGCTCCGCTATGACGATGCGCGCCGCAGTGTCTCGCGCCGCGTGCGCATCGCCGATGGCAAACTGGCGGCGGTCGCACTGGCCGGCGATGTCGCAGCCGAGCGCTGGCTGCGCGCTTTCCTCGAGGATGGTCATCCGGTCGCCGAGCTCGGTCGACAGCTGTTGCAGCCGACGGCGACCGCGCCGCAAGGTTTCAGGGAGCGCGGCAAGATCGTCTGCAATTGCTTCAATGTCAGCGAGGGTGATATCCATGCGGTGCTGGCGCTCGCGGACGAGGCAGGCGGCGGGATCGACAGGCTGGCGATGTTGCAACAAAAACTCAAGTGTGGCACGAACTGCGGTTCCTGCGTTCCGGAGCTCAAGCGCATCGCGAACGCAGGTATCGCGAGGGTGTGACAGCCGAGCAGATGCGGCCATTGGACTGCGTAGCTGCCAGCGGTCCGAATGCGCTTCGTAGTACCCTTGCGCGATGAACGCAGAAATTCGCCGGGAAAACGATCGTTTTATCGCCGCGCCCTTCATCCGTGAAGTCGGTCGCGGCAAGAAAGGTGCGCGCGACATGTCGCGCGACGATGCGCGCGCCATTTATGAAGCGATGCTGGATGGTCGCGTGTCCCACATCGAGATGGGCGCCTTCCTGATCGGCATGCGCATCAAGGGCGAATCCGTCAGCGAGATCGCCGGCTTCCTCGACGCGGCCGAGGCCAGTTTCGAGCGTATCGCCGCTCCCGCCGGCGACTACGCGCCGGTCGTCATCCCCAGCTACAACGGTTCGCGGCAGATGCCGAACCTGACGCCCTTGCTCGCGCTGTTGCTCGCGCGTGAGGGCGTGCCTGTTTTCATCCATGGGGTCGCGACCGATCCCGGCCGTGTGACCACCGCCGAGATTTTGCAGGCGATGGGCCATCTACCCGCAAGCGGTCGCAACGATGTCGCTGCTGCGTTCGGGCGGCGTGCCCCGGCCTTCATGCCGATTGATGCACTGGCGCCGAAATTGCACCACCTGCTGCAAGTGCGGCGCGTGCTCGGCCTGCGCAACTCCACGCATACGCTGGTAAAGATCATGCAGCCTGTCGAACAGCCGGCATTGCGGCTCGTGTCGTACACCCATCCCGAGTACCTGACCATGCTGACCGATTACTTCAGCACGCAGGCACCTGCCGAACGCGGCGATGTGTTCCTGATGCGCGGCACCGAAGGCGAAACGGTCGCCAATGCCAAGCGTGCGCAAGCCGTGACCTGGTTTCATGACAATCAGCCGATTGAACTGATCGAGCGCCAGCAACCGGTCGACGAGCTGCCGCCGCTGCCGGCTTCCAGTGACGCGGCGACGACCGGGGCCTGGATTGCCGAAGCGCTCGACGGCAGGCAGCCGATACCTGCCCCGATCGCCGATCAGGTCGCGCAATGCCTGCGGGTTGCGAAGGCCATGAAGTCGGGCGCTGCATGATGCGTTCTGTCGATGTCGCCGTGATCGGAGCAGGCGCAGCCGGCATGATGTGCGCGTCGGTCGCCGGGCAGCGCGGCCGTAGCGTGCTGCTGATAGACCATGCAGAAAAGCTGGCCGAGAAGATACGCATCTCCGGTGGTGGTCGCTGCAACTTCACCAACATCGACGCCGGCCCCGCCAATTACCTGTCGCAGAACCCGCATTTTTGCCGCAGCGCGCTGTCGCGTTACACCGCGCAGGATTTCATCGATCTGGTGAAGCGCTACCGCATCCCCTTCCATGAAAAGCACAAGGGGCAGTTGTTCTGCGATCGCTCCGCCGAAGACATCATCGCGATGCTGAAGGCGGAGTGCGATGCCGGCAACGTGCAATGGCTGATGCCGGCGAAAGTGGCCAGCGTCGCGAAAGAGGGTGAGGCCTTTCGTGTCGTCACCAGCCAGGGCGAGGTGCTGGCGCAGCAACTGGTGATCGCGACTGGCGGGCTGTCGATCCCGAAGATCGGTGCCACCGATTTCGCGTTCCGCATCGCGAAGCAATTCGACGTGCCGCTGGTCGAGCCACGACCGGGCCTGGTGCCGCTGACTTTCGACAGCAACGCCTGGCAGCCCTTCGTCGCGATGGCCGGCATATCGCTGGCGATCGATATCGTCACTGGCGAAAAAAAGTCTCGCGGCCAGTTCCGCGAAGACCTGCTGTTCACGCACCGCGGCTTGTCCGGGCCGGCGGTGCTGCAGATTTCAAGTTACTGGCGTGAGGGTGCCGCATTGACGCTGGACTTGCTGCCGTCGCTGGACATCGGACAGACGCTCACCGAAGGCAAGACGCAGATAAAGAAGGCGCTCGGCAACTGGTTGTCGCAATACCTGCCGACGCGGCTGGCCGAGGGGCTGTTGCATGCCAATGGATTCGCGACCGATGCGCGCGTGCCCGACCTGCCGGACAAGTTGCTGCGCAAGCTCGGTGACGCAGTGAACCGCTGGGCTGTCACGCCCGATGGCTCCGAGGGCTACCGCAAGGCCGAGGTCACGCTGGGCGGGGTGGATACGAAGGCGCTGTCGCAGCAAAGCATGATGGTGCAGAAGGTGCCGGGTCTGTATTTCATCGGCGAAGCGGTTGATGTGACCGGCTGGCTGGGCGGCTACAACTTCCAGTGGGCGTGGGCTTCCGGCGTCGCGGCCGGCCTGTCGGTCCGATAACCTACTGCGCGCCCTGATTCCGGCTCTGCGATGCTCGCCGTACGCCAGTATGGCTCCGCTTCTCGAACCGGACTAAGAGCCTGTCTCGTTAGGCTGATGGCAAGGCGCGCCGACGCAGACAGTACAACCTGTACGGCAAGGAGGTGCAACGCGGCCAGCGGCCTAACGAGACAGGCTCTAAGGTCGCTCGCTACGGTTCTCGAACCAACAGTACGCCAGAAAATTGTTTTATTGATATTTTTCTGGGGTAATTTTGCCGCTTCATCAAGCCGCTTCCTTTACCGGCCTTCGGCTGGTATAATCGCCGGCTCTGCAGTTTAAACAGATACTTTTCATCCATGACCACCATTCGCGTTAAAGAAAACGAGCCGTTCGAAGTCGCCATGCGTCGCTTCAAGCGCAGCATTGAAAAAACCGGTCTGCTGACCGAGCTGCGTGCCCGTGAGTTCTACGAGA
>JACCDI010993753.1_pt1 | contig 21863 bp, 18 predicted proteins | sample 7442791 | NCBI WGS metagenome assembly JACCDI01 (sample SAMN15323434, study PRJNA562643) | freshwater metagenome | isolation source: river surface water | place: USA:Blue River Watershed | collected 2017-08-15
CAAGGGCAAGGTCTCGCTGGACTGGCTCGATTCGCTCAAGGGCCGTCCCGACGGCAAGCTCATCCTCGTCACCGCGATCAGCCCGACCCCGGCCGGCGAAGGCAAGACCACCACCACCGTCGGCCTCGGTGATGCCCTCAACCGCATCGGCAAGAAGACCGTCATCTGCCTGCGCGAACCCTCGCTGGGCCCGGTGTTCGGCGTCAAGGGCGGCGCCGCCGGCGGCGGCCACGCGCAGATCGTGCCGATGGAAGACATCAACCTGCACTTCACCGGCGACTTCTCGGCGATTGCGCTGGCCAACAACCTGCTGGCCGCGATGATCGACAACCACATCAACCACGGCAATGCGCTCGACATCGACCCGCGCCGCATCACCTGGAAGCGCGTGGTCGACATGAACGACCGCGCGCTGCGCGACATCGTCATCGGCGCCGGCGGCACCGCCAACGGCTTCGTGCGCCAGGATGGCTTCGACATCGTCGTCGCCTCCGAAGTGATGGCCATCTTCTGCCTGGCGACCTCGGTGCAGGACCTCAAAAAACGCCTCGGCGACATCGTCATCGGCTATACCCGCGAGCAGAAGCCGGTGCATGCGCGCGACCTGAACGCGCACGGCGCGATGACGGTGCTGCTCAAGGATGCGCTGAAACCGAACCTGGTGCAGACGCTGGAGAACAACCCGGCCTTCGTGCACGGCGGCCCGTTCGCCAACATCGCGCATGGCTGCAACTCCGTCATCGCCACGCAGTCGGCGCTGAAGCTGGGCGACTATGTGGTCACCGAGGCCGGCTTCGGCGCGGACCTGGGTGCGGAGAAGTTCATCGACATCAAGTGCCGCAAGACCGGCCTGATGCCGTCGGCCTGCGTGCTGGTGGCCACGATCCGCGCGCTGAAGTATCACGGCGGCAAGGACGTGAAGGAACTCAATACCGAAGACCTCGACGCGCTGAAGAAGGGGCTGGTGAACCTCGAGCGCCATGTCGAGAACGTGACGAAAAATTATGGCTTGCCGTGCGTGGTGTCGATCAACCGCTTCACCGCCGACACCGAGCGCGAGATCGCGCTGGTGACCGACCGCATGCAGGCGCTGGGCGTGAACGTGGTGCTGGCCGAGCACTGGGCCCGTGGCGGCGCCGGCGCCGAGGCGCTGGCGCGCGAAGTGGTGCGGCTGTCCGAGCGCGGCGCGCAGGGCAGGCTGGTCTATGACGACGCGGACTCGCTGTGGGACAAGATGACGAAGGTCGCGACGACGATCTACGGCGCGGCCGACATCAGCGCGCCGGCAAAGGTGAAGCAGCAGCTGCAGGCGTTCGAGGACGCCGGCTACGGCCGCTACCCGATCTGCGTGGCCAAGACGCAATCGTCGCTCAGTACCGACCCGGCGCTGCGCGGCGCGCCGAGCGGCCATATCGTGAACGTGCGCGAGGTGCGGCTCGCCGCCGGTGCGCAGTTCATCGTGATGATCTGCGGCGACGTGATGACGATGCCGGGCCTGCCGAAGGTGCCCAGCGCGGTGAAGATCGACATCGACGAGACCGGCAAGGTCGTCGGCCTGTTCTGAACGACCGGCGACCCGATGTCAGTCAAACCAGAAATGCCAGCTTCGGCTACCCATCAAATCTTGCGCGAGGTTTACCAGCGCAAGATTTAGGTCTGAAATTCGCTCGTCGAGGCAATAGTCGCAAAAGCCAGCGTGCTCCCGCGCCAGCAGCAGCGCCTCCTCCATCGTTTGCGGCGGTCGGGCTACCCTGAAGCCGTAACTTCCATTCTGATCAATCAGACAAAACTCGGCACCATATTTTCGTTCCCAGCGCCTGAATAATGCAGACATCTCAGCTGCCTCGATGTCGTCATTCCAGATCGGACAGTTCAGGTAACTGGGGATCATCCACGCCTGTTCTACGGGAACGAGCCAATAATTCAGTCTTTCCTCAGGATAGAAAAACAAGTTTTCCAACTGATCGCAATTTGGCCCCTCACGTTCACCGTATTCATCAAGCCTGGAACGAAGGACTTCCTGCCAATCCTCGCATCGCCACCACGCGATCCATCCGTCAAACCTGCCTCCGTCCGGCCCCCACTTTGTCAGTCGCCCCTCGATCCAATCCTGCGCATTGATGGATTGGGCCTTTTCCAGCAACGCTTCGTATTGCAGCCTCCGAGCATTCTCCCCGCTGTATTTCGTATCCAGCTCACACATATCCTGGATGTCTCCAAACAAGATCAGTGGCTTTCCACCAGCTTTCGCGAAGGGTCGGCTTAACACCGTAGAAATTTTTTTCGTTTCGACAGAAAAAACTTTCGGAGGCCAACGCACCAAGTCCGGGCTGCTGCTATTGCCGTTCATAGTCTTCCTCAAATCGATCGGTCCGGATTCCGATTGAACTGGGGAAATCCGGGAAAGAATCCGTTCTGTTGGAAGCTGATGATAAGGATCACCCAACCGGCATTGGTTGTTCAAAGACCGCGAACGACGTACCTGTAGGGCAGCAAACTCGGGATGCAAGTGTTGTTGGGGGACGATCGGATACCGGAGATATCGGGCGTGATGAAGATTGCCAGCAAGAAGACCGGCCAGGTTGTCGGACTGATCTGATCGGCCGCGCCGGAGACAGGTGATAGGAGGCGCCGGAGCCTGTCCGGCACCTCCCCTGTTTACAACCGGATCAGGCGCATCAGTTCGACGTGCAGTTCGACTCGACCTTCAGCCAATTCTCCGGCAAATAGGTTGCGGCAAATTCGCAGCCGCCACGCACTCCCTGGTACTTGCCGGTGCCGCCCATGTGCTTGCTCTTGCCCTTGCCGCCGGCGACGATGTCGCCCTGCTTGCGTTCCGAGTACGAGTAGAGGATGTCGCCATCCTTGTCCGTGACGTTGCATTGCGTGGCGACGTCGGTGCCCTCGTTGGTCTTCAACACGCGCAGCAGGCAATTCTGCAGTTGGGAACCATTCGGCACGACGCCGCTGCTGCCGGATACCTCGACCGCGCACTTCAGGTTGCCGACCGTGACCTTGCCGCCGTTCCAGTCCATGCTCTGGAAATCGGTCTTGCACATGCCTATCGATTTGTACGAGTTGTCTGCCGATGCGCTGCCGGACAACGCCAACGCAAAGATCAGTGCCATCAGTTTCGCGACGTGCTTGTTGAACATTTTCATCCTCCGAGATGGTGAAAAACAATGGTTCAGACAATGACCAGACAGCTGGCGGCGCTGGCGCAGAAGGATGGCCGCCAGTACGGATGACGCTAGCAGATTCGTTTCTCTACGGCAAATTAATGTGACGATGATTCTTAAATTTGAAACATTGACGCCGCAGACCCCGCGCGACATTCTTGCAAGCACATTACTGGTAGGATCGCGCTGACCCGTATCCGGCACACCCATCCTGAAAGGCGAAGCACATGATCGATATGAAGTTTTCCGAAGACCGGACCCTGCATGTCGAGATCCGCGGCGAACGCCGACTCACGCGGATTTGGGAGGCCGGCGAGCCCGAAGCGGTGATACTCGGCATCCATGGCGGAATGGCGCACTCCGGCGACTACGAAACGGTCGGTTGCCACTTCCGGGAAGCCGGCGTGACGACGGTCAGCTTCGACTTGAGCGGACATGGCGAGAAGGCGCGCATCGACGTTCCCGGCTTCGAGGTGTTCCTCGACGATGTCGAGCGCATGCTTACGTGGACCTGCGCCGAGTATCCCGGCGTGCCTCTGTTCATCGCCGCGCATTCGATGGGAGGATTGATCGCGGCGCACCTTGAACTGTCGGGCCGCCTCGACGCCTTTCCGGTGCGTGGCATCATGTTGTCATCCCCCTACTTCGAGAACGCAATCCCGGTGCCGTCCTGGACCCTGGCCTTGTCGCGCCTGCTGGCGGCCATCGTCCCGACGGCGAAAGTGCCGATGCAAAGCTTCACCGAATGGCTGACGCATGACCAGGCCCGGCTCGAACGTCATCTGGCCGATGAGAAGGCGATGCTGCGCGGCACTGAGGCCAGCTTCCGCTTCGGCCGCCTGCTGCTGGACGCGCAGGCCGCATTGAGTCGCGACCTGGGCCGATGGCATCACCCGGTCTTCGCGGCCGTCGCCGGCGACGACCGGCTCGCCAATGCAGAGGCCAGCCTGCGGATGCTGAAGACGATTCCCGGGCAGTGGCTCGAACTGCACCATTACCCGGAAAATTTCCACGAGAACTACAACGAAGTGAACCGCGGCGAGATCTTCGATGCGATGCTGCGCTGGATGCGGCAGCTGGCGTGAAACCGGCTACTCGACCTTGATGTCGTATTTCTGAAGCCGGTAAGCGAGCTTGGCGCGGCTGATGCCAAGCATGCGCGCCGCCTTCGACAGGTTGCCATGCGTCTCGCGCAGCGCAGTGCGCAGTATGGCCAGCTCGGCTTCCTCGAGGTTCGCGATCACCTTCGACGCCGGCAGGCCGGGTTCCGAAGCCTCCCCCTCTGCGTTCAATGCAATCCTGCCAGTCTTGTTGATCGTGAAGGACGATACGTCGATTTCTTCGCCCGAAGTGAACAGGTGGCTCAGGTCGAGCGCCCCTCCGTCTTCAGCGAGGATCACCGCGCGCTCTATCATGTTCTCAAGTTCGCGCACATTGCCGGGCCAGTCGTAGTTCACCATCGCATCGACCGCGCGCTCCCGGAAACCGGTGATGGCCTTGCGGTGCTTCTTCGAAAAGCGCTGCAGGAACCAGTTCATCATCAGCGGTATGTCATCGCGCCGCAGCCGCAGCGGCGGCACCTTGATCGGAAATACATTCAGCCGGAAGAACAGGTCTTCGCGGAAAGTCCCGGCCTTCACGGCCTCGCGCAGGTTCACGTTGGTCGCAGCGACGAGGCGCACATCGACCTTGCGCGTCTTCGCATCGCCGACCCTCTCGATCTCGCCCTGCTGTATCGCACGCAGCAGTTTGCCCTGCGCGGTGAAACTGAGCGTGCCTATCTCGTCAAGGAACAGCGTACCGCCGTCGGCGCGCTCGAAACGGCCGGGACGCGATGCGGTGGCGCCGGTGAATGCGCCCTTCTCGACGCCGAACAGCTCCGATTCCATCAGGTGCTCCGGAATCGCCGCGCAGTTCACCGCGATGAACGGTCCATCCTTGCGTTCGCTGAGCTGGTGCAGGTTGTGCGCGAAGATCTCCTTGCCGACGCCGCTCTCGCCGAGAAACAGCACCGTTGCCTCGGTCGGCGCGACTTTCTTCACCATGTGGACCACGGTATTGAAACCGCTGGAGATGCCGACCATGCCGAATGCGTTGCTCGTGCCTTCCGCCTGCCGCGGCGAAATGCCAGTGTCGGTTTTACTCGCGGCAGGCGCATCGCTGGTCGACCATTTCACGAAATCGCCGATCTGCAGGAAGCGCAGGTCATCGTCCGCGTCTTCCCACTCCTCGACCGGCTTGCCGATCACGCGGCATTTTTCGTGGCCCATGCTGCGGCACTCGACCTCGCGCCATAAAATCGGCCTCCCCATGAAAGCGCTCGTGTAGCCGCAGGCATAACCGACCAGCATCCAGCACACGCCTTCATTGCCGATGCCGTAGCTGGCGATATGTGCTTCGGCTTCCGCGCAGTCGACCAGGTGGAAATCGCCGAAGTATTCACCCTTTTCGACGTCGATGTGGAGTCCGAGCGGCTCGCAGAACACGATGCCTTCCAGTGATACCAGCTGCGGGCCTGCAAGGAAGTCATCGAAAGTGGAACGGTTCGCGCGCACCCGGCGAGACATTTGCGCATCGCGCGCGCCGGCCTGGTAGCCGATGCGGGTAATGAGGCCACGGGCGCGCTCCTTGCCCATGCCCTCGATCAGTTCCTGTCGCAGGGAACCGAGATTACTGATGTGCATCAGCATCATGCGCTGATCGTCGAGCCAGATGCGGCCCTGCTGTGGCGCAAAGCGCAGGCGCTTCGCGAGATCCTGGATGTCGGGCACCTTGATATCGGCGCGGCTCCATCCGGTGCCCGCCGCGCGCTCCGGACGCGTCCCGGCGTCCGGCGATTTGACCGGGTCCTGCTTACGCATTGTCTCCCCCTCGATGACCCGTTTTGTCGGGCTCAGGTGTTTGGACAAAGCATACTGCAAGCATGGGCGCTCAGACGAACCGGTCGAAATGAATCTGCCCGAAATCGACCTTGCGCCGCAGCATCAGCAAGGTCTGCAGCGACTCGATCATCGGTGGCGGTCCGGCGAAATAGAATTCGTGCGCGTCAGCCTGATCGCCGAGCACGCGGTCGACTTCGTCATGCACCCATCCGGTCGCCCCGCCCCAGCCGCTGCCGTCCGGCGCCGACACCACGTTATGCAGGCGTAGCCTGTCGCCAAACCCGGGCAAGGCCTCGAGCAGCGGTTCGGCACACAGATCATGCGCGGTGCGACCGCCGAAGAAGAAGTCAACCGGCACCGTCATTGCCGCAGCGGCGCGCCGCGCCACCGACAGCATCGGCGCCAGCCCGGAACCGCCGGCGATGCAGACGATCGGTCGCGCCACCTGCTCGCGCAGGTACGCATGCCCGTACGGACCATCGATGGTGATGCGCTCGCCGATCGACAGGCCATCAACCAGCGCGCCGCTGCCGGCGCCGTCCGGCGTGCGCCGCACGATGAATTGCAGCGTGCCCGAGCCATCGGCGACATTGCTCATCGAGTACGCGCGCGGACCGTTCACGCCAGCCAGATACAGCAGCGCATACTGCCCCGGCAGGAAGTCGACCGCAGCCCCGGTCTCGAAACTGAGCTCGGCCATGTCCGACGTGAGCATGCGCCGCTGGGTCAGCGTGAATGAACGGCGTTCCGGCGTCACGGCCGGACGGTATGCATCGTCACAGCGCACGCGCACGGTCGCATTGCCGAGCAGCCGCGACTGGCAGGCGAGGCGCTTGCCGCGCTTGCGGTCGCGCTCGCCCAGACCCGGCGCTTGCGGCCACAGGTCCTCAACCTCGCCGTCGAGCAGCTCGAAACGACACGCACCGCAGCCGCCGACGCTGCACTCATGCGGAAAGCCGATACCGGCACGCAGCGCGGCGCGCAGCAGGCTGTCCTCTGCCGCATCCGCGGCAAAGGACTCCCCCCGCTCGATATCGACGCGCAGGCCCGACTGCAGAGCTGACGCCGTCATCGCCTTACAGCCCCAGCGACTCGCGGAACTTGCGCGTCGCCGCGCGCGCCTTCTCCGCGGAGCCGGGCGCGTCGGGCAATGCGCCACAGTACGCGTCGATCGCGGCATCGGCCAGCGGCTCCCACTTCGCGATCCACTTGCGCAGCACGTCGCGATTGCCTTCGCTGGCGATGCAGAAGCGGACCAGCGCGCCGGCCCAGCGGCGATGGCGCTCGGCGTCCTGCAGTTGCGCGTCGGTCAGCATGCCGAGCAGCGTGTCACCGTTGTGACGGCCGGCCTGGCCCAGCGCGCGCAGCACGGACTCCTCGACTGCCGGACGGATCACGAGGCTGAACGCGACGAAGGCTTCGCCCCAGTCCCAGGCAATCAGCGCCTTCTCGACCAGTTCGCGGAAACCCTGCCACGCCGGATCCTGCTCCCAGTAGCGGCGCTCATCGACGCCAAGGCCGATGTCACCGAAAGTTTTCGACAGCTCTTTCGTGCGATACGCGGTGTGGCTCAGCCAGCGCAGCGAATCGGCGGTCTGGTAGGTGGCGCAGTTCGATATCGTCGATGCCGGCGCCAGCTGGCTCAGGTAAGCCGATGCCATCTGCAGCGTGTGGAACAGGTAGCGCGACGGCGTGTACAGGCGTGCCAGCGAACCGGCCCAGGTGCGCTCGAGCATATTGTCGTGGCCGCGCTCGGACATCTGGTCCAGCAGGCCGTGCACATAGGTTTCCTGACCGTCCTGCAGCATGTTGTAGGTGCGGTAGATCAGCTCGTCCGGATCGCGGAACGCGTTCCAGTCCGCATGCTTCAGCGGACACGCATTGCGGTTCAGCTTGAACCACTGCGCGATCGGAAAGTTCGGGTCCAGCTCGAACGGCGCATCGGGATTATTGGTCGTGTAATGAAGGTTGGTCGAGACGATTTCATATTCGCTCGGCTTGCGGCGCTGGCCCGCGAGATGGCTCCAGGTCTTCAGCGGCTTCAGGATTTCTGGCTGTGTCATGGTCGGCCTTCCTCAGATGGTTTTCTCGTAGTAGAAACGGACGTAATCGTTATTGGTCTCGATGCGTCCGGCGAAGGAACCGAGGTTGACCTCGAGTTCGGCCATCCGGAACGGACGGCCGAGCGTGCGTTCCAGCGTCTCTCGACGCAGTATCAGCTCGCCATCGGTATCGATGCGCACGTAAGCGATCTTGTCGTCGACGTGAATCTGCTTGCCCGGATTGTCTTCGTGCGCCGCCTCGATGACGCCCTCGGTGATGTCACTGGTGCGCAGGACCGGGCCGACGCGGTTGTTTTTATAAGCTTCTGATGCGGTACTCATGAAATCTCCTCGTTCTTATTGCGAGAACAGCGCCTCGACACCTTCGGTATCGATGCAGATGTCATCGCCGTCGACCTTCACCGGATAGCGCGCGAGCTTGCAGTTGCCGGGGTTGATGCCGGCACCCGTGTTGCCATCGAAGGTCCACTGGTGCGCGCGGCACATCAGCACGCGTCCGTCGAACTTGCCCTCGGCGAGCGGAATGTCCTGGTGCGGGCAGATGCCCTGGTAGGCGTGGATCTCGCCCCCGGTCGGCCACACCAGTACGACGACGTGGTCATTTACCTCGACTTCGACCATGTCGCCTTCCCACAGCTCGTCCGCTGAACAGGCTTTTACGTAGCTCATCGCCGGCCTCAGCTGTCGGCAAAGATGAACTCGACGCACTCCATCGGCTTGATGCCGCTCTCGCCGAGCTTTTTATCGCGCGGGAAGAAATCGGTGTCGCCCTGACGCCGCACGCGGATCACCTTGTTCGGCTGCGGCGCGACGCGACGGCCGACCGAATGGTGAGCGGCGGCCGCAGCCACCTCGTCCATCGTGTTCTCGGTGTCGACCGCGAGCAGTTGCAGCACGAAATCGTGCTGGAAGTTTGAAATCAATGGATACAGTGCCATGCTCGATCTCCTTGTCCGTTCACGCAGCCTTGCGCTGGTAGGGTTGCTTGCGATAGCGCTCGACCCACGCGTACTGGTGCGCGTCGTCGCCGATTTCGCCCGGGGCGAGGTTCATGTACTGCAGCGCGCCCATCAGGTTCATCGGCTGGATCTGGCCGGCGAGGAAGCGGTCGACCAGCGTCATGTGGTCGCGGTAGCGCGACGGGTTCTGCTGGAACACCCAGCGATCGATCGCGGAATTGAAGTGGTAGGTGCGGCCTTCGAAATCGAGCGGATGGTCCTGCACCTTCCAGCGGTCGCCCGGAATCGCGCAGATCGGTATCTGGCTCATGTTGCAGACGATGGGCAGCGTCTCCGGCACCGTCAGTTCAGGACGGCCGGCGACCAGGTTGTCGATGATCACGTCCCAGCACTTGCCGAAGGTGTCGTTCCATCCCGGGTATTTTTCTTCGAGCCAGTCGCGGCACTCCGGCGTCATGCCAGCCGCCGGGTTCCACCAGACGGTCGGACGCCAGAACCAGATGCCGAGGTGATAGGCATGGTGCTGGTAGTCGAACTCGTCGACCATCTGGTTCCAGTACCACGGCAATGACAGGCCCATGTCGAGCAGCGAGCGCTCGAACTGGCCGACGATCCACTCCTGCATGAACTCCTTGAACGACTGCTTGCGATGGTCGAGCGGCGTGTAATAGTCCATCGACGGACCGGTCAGCACCGCGAAGATGCGCCATGCACGAGCGATCGCGATGTCGACCAGTTGCTGCGCCTCGGCCTTCTTGCCGTTCTCGATCATGATCTGCAGCGCCGGCGCGCCGATCTGCGCATGGCGCGACTCGTCGGTCTGGATGCTGGAGATCAGGCTGGAGAAGGTGTAGTCACCGGCCTCGGCCGCATCGGCCGCGAGACCCAGGAACTGCATGTTGGTGAAGCCGGTCTCGAACGCGAAGGTCAGCATGACCGCGATCTCGGTTGCGCTGCGCGCCATGAACAGGTCGTCGAAGGTATGACGCGCGGCGATCGCGCCCCATTCGTTGGTGTGGTACGCCTTGTGCGCCCAGTCGAACTGGCGATCCTTCTTGCAGTGCTCGTGCGGGAAGTAGAGCTGGATCTGGCCATGGCGGTTCTCGTCCATCATGCCGAAGGTCGCCATGTTGCGCATGCCGGGCGCGCGGCCGAAGCGCACCATGCGCGCCTCGGCGCTCATCGCCGCATATTCACCGAGCGCGATCGCGCCATAGTGCGCCTTCAGGATCGACAGCCAGCCCGGATCGGCATCCTCGAACATCTGGCTGCGCTCGAGCGCAGCCTTCACCGAGTAGGCGCCCGCGTCCTTCTCGCGCTGCACCTTCACATACTCGGCGTACGACACCTTGTACGGCTCGTCGTAGGTCTCCCATTTCTCGGCCGGCACGCCGAGCGCGCCTGACATCTGGTCAGGGAACAGTTCAGCGTCGGTGACGTACGTCGGTGTCCAGTTGGTCGTGCGTGCGAGGTCGTACCACTCGCTTCTTTCCAGCAGTGCCATGATTTGTCTCCCCCAGTTCCTGGTGTGTGAGAGCCTTCATCACGAGCAGCGAACTTGTGATGGGCTCGACCAGGGGAAACGCAAGCGACATGCCAGAATGTCGATAATTGCCAGATACTGTGCCGCACCATCAGAGAAAGAGCATGCAATCTCAATGATTTATCGAGATTCCACCGAAAATTCACTGCAAGCGCACAGCTAGCTTTGTGGAAACAAATTTCATCAGGTGATGAATTTCCGGCTGCGGATCTTCAGCCGGAATTTTTCAGTTTTCCTGAAATCTGTTGCCGGGAAGCGCCCGGGCACGGGTCCGGCGGGATTGGCGGGCGAGCGATGGCGCAGACATTCGCAGCCTTTGTCGGCCTTCAGGGATCGATATCCAGTGGGCTCACTTCCTCGGCCTGCACCTTGACCGCATCGGCGAGTTTCTCGAACAATTCCTTGTAGTACTTTTCGTCGCCGATCATCCGCTGCCGGGTGGTGAACGCACGGGTGCGCAACACCGTCTCGCTATTCGAATGTCCGACCGCTTCGAAGCGAATGACGGTGACGAACGAATCCTTGAATTTGTCCTTGTCGGCGTCGGCCTTGCTGCTGAGGGTCCACGACAGGGCGGCGCCAACCAGCGGGATGAAGCTGGCGCCGCGGGCGATTTTTTCCAGGGTCGTCGGCTTGTCGGACAGCGAGAAGTTGCAGTTGCCGGCGCCGGTATCGTGCCCCTCGCCCGGCGGATAGAAAGACAGCGTGATGTAGCACTTGCCGCCCGCCTCTTCCAGCCGTTCTTTCAATGCGCTGACCACCGGGGTGATGGCCGCTGCAAACTTGCGGGACTGGATGACACGCATGCGGTCCTTGGACGGCTCGTCCGCCCACGCACTGTTGGCCGGCAATGCCGCGAGAGCGGCGGCCAGCAACACGCACCGCACAAGTCGCGACGCACCCAGGCATTCGCTTTCAACCAGCAACGCATCCTCACATTCGATGCATTCGCCCATGGGCGAATGCAGACTCAAAGTCTTATGGTAGTTGGAATAATGCCAGAAAGGAATACTGACAGTGTCGACAACCCCGCATGGGAAATCAGCGCATTGGCTGGCGGGAGAGCGGCGCGATGGAGCCGCAAACGGCCGGATCAGCGATGCTTGCGGTGGTAACGGCCCGGAGCGGCGGCGCGCGCCCCGTGTCCGGCCGAACAGCCTCGCGCGCACTGGCGACGCGAGCTGCCCTCCGGCACCAGGCCCAGCATCGCGTTATCGGCCGTCTCCTGCCCGATCTCGCCGGTTTCCATACCGGTCTTCGGCACGATCAGCGTCGAGCCCGCGGTCGGCTGCATGTTCGGCGGGATCGCGTTGGCCTCGCGTATCACCTGCGGCGTGGTCTTGAATTGCGCGGCGATGGTCTCGATGCGCTCGCGCGCGACGGAAATCTTCAGCGAGGTCCAGCTCGACAGCGCACGCGTCCAGTTGGACAGGTTCGCCTTGAACTTCTCCGCGTTCAGGTGCGGCAGCAGGATCTGCGTGTCGGCGCTGCCGGTGATGACGGGCCGGTTGAACTGCGGGTTCAGCGCCTTGAATTCCTCGAGCGGCATCTCGGCCAGCTCGGCGGCGAGCTTGACGTCGATGTCGCGCGTCTTCTTCACCGACGTGAAGTAAGGCTGGTTCTCGACCGCCGGCAGCCTGATGCCGTATTGCGCCGGTGCCGCGATGATGTTCTTCACCGCCTGCAGCTTCGGGTAGTAGTGGCGCGTCTCGGCCGGCATGAAGGCCGACAGACCGTTGTAATCGGTTCGCTTGCCAGCGGCGCGCGCGCGCGCGATCGCCTTTTGCACCGAGCCCTCGCCCCAGTTGTAGGCGGCCAGCGCCACTTGCCAGTCGCCGAACTTCGAATACAGGAACTGCAGGTAGCTGAGCGCGGCATTGGTCGACGCGACCACATCGCGCCGCTCGTCACGGAAGGCGTTCTGCTTCAGGTTGTAGCGACGTCCCGTGCTCGGAATGAACTGCCACATGCCCGCCGCCTTCGCACGCGAATATGCCTGCGGATTGAACTCGGACTCGATCACGGGCAGCAGCGCGAGTTCGGTCGGCATGCCGCGCTTCTCGAGCTCCTGCACCACATAGAACAGGTAACGCGACGCGCGCTCGCCGGTGCGCGCCAGCGCCTCGGGATGCGCTGCGTACACGGAGGTATGGCTAGCTACCAGCGGGTTGTTCAGGTCGGCGATGCCAAAGCCCTTGCGTATGCGCTCCCACAGGTCCGCATGCTCGAGCAGCGCGGAATCCAGCGGATAGTCCGCATCGTTCACGCCGAGGGCCGGCATCACCGGCGTCCATGCATCCTGTCGCGTCTCCGCGCCGCTGTCCGCAGCCAGACCAGGCTCGGCCGGCTGCGCGGTGGCCAGCGCCGCGGGCGACGCGACGACTCCGGCCAACAGGCTGGCGCACAGCAATGCAATCTGTGACGGTCTGAACATGTGGATGATGGGCAATGACGATATCAAATCGATATCGAACTGAAAGGTCAACTGCCGAGTGTATTGAATGGAATAAAGGCTCGTCAAGCCTTAATCGACCTCAGGATCGATTCCTGAATAGCGAAATTGAAAACAAATGCCGGCGAGATCGCAGCATTTATGCGGTTTCCAGGGTTCGGAAAATATATTAGTCGCGGGCGGGCCCGACGGCGGGCAGGCCCTCTTTCCAGCCGAGGCTGTCGGCCAGTTCCTGCGCCAGCCGCTGATAGCCCCGTGGCGTGAAATGCGTGAGGTCGCGCGCCATCAGCGGCGGCGACGCCAGCAGCCAGCGGTAGGCTGCGCCCTGCCCGCCCATCGCGGCCTGCATGCTCCATGCGTCGCAGCGGTGCCGCGCGCCGATCTCTTTCTGCATGCGGAAGATGCTTTCGTGGACCTGCGAGAAGTGCAGCAGCTCGCTGGCCGCACGGCGCTGCGCGTTGCGCTTCGTGCCGGACTTGCGCGATTTCGGCAGCAGCACGCCACGGTCGCCGGGCGCGATCAGCAGGCAGCGCGCCTCGGGAAACACGTCGCGCAGATGGCGCAGCGACTCGTCGAGCATGCGGCGATACGCGGCCGCGTCGAAGGGGCGCACGTTGCCCTCGTTGGTGCCAAACTCCAGCATCACCATGTCATAGGGATGCTTGCGGAAATACTGGCCGAAGCTGGCCGGATCGACCTGCTGCCATGAACGCACGGTCGCGCCCGGAATGCCGAAGGCATCGACCACGGCCGCCGGCGGCTGCCCATGGTTCAGATGCAGGCCGTGCAGCGTCACTGCTGGCTGCTGCACGCGTATCTTCAGCACCGAGATCGGGGCGCTGCCGCTGATCGTGAGCACGCCGAAGGCCTCGTCGCCAGTGAGCGCCACACGCCCCTCGGGGCCGCCGTCGAGGCTGACGGCGATGCTGCCTTCTTCCGGCGTCGCCCTGAAATACAGCTCCACGCTCTGCACGTCCGCCTCGCCGGCGTCGTTGCGCAGGTCCAGCCACAGGTAGGCGTCCTGCTCGCCATGCAGCGCGTTCATGCCTATGCCGGTCGTCTGCATCGCTTGCCGCGCGTTGTAGGCAAGCTCCGACTTCCAGCCGTCCATGCAATGCCTGCGCAGCGGGAGGTTGACGCCCGCGCGTCCCATGGTCAGCGGAATGAATGCAGAGCGCGGCCTGACGCCCTGCGCGCCGAGCACGCGTTTCAGTTCTGCGGTGAAGGAGCCGGCGGCCAGATGGCTATCGCCCCAGATCGCGATGCGGCGCGGGATAGCGTCGGCCTTTGCTTTCGGCAGCGCGTTGCGCGCAGAAGCGGCCGCCACCATGCCTATGCCGTCGAGCTCCTCGGCATCCGGCGGCTCGAGCTCGTCGTCGGCCGTGCCGCGCGCCGGCGCGACCCGCGAGCGCGCGGGGCAGCGCAGATCCTGGGTGTCGCTGCCGTTCTGGAAGCTGTATTGCCGCGCGCCCTGCTCGGCTGCGGCCGGCGCTGTCGCCAGCGCTGCCAGCAGGATGGCGACCCAGTGAGATGCCGGACGGATCAAGCGGGCCCGCATGTCAGTAGCGGCAGGGAACGACGCGCAGCGGGCGCGGCGCCTTGCCGGCATCGGCGAGACCCGACACGCGCGAGATCTCTGAACTGATCACGATGACTCCCTTGCCCGACAGGTGCACATGGTCGGCCGCAAAATAGTCGGCATGGCGGCGGCCGATCGCATGCCAGTCGAGCACGCGCACGTTCGGGTACTCTCGGCTGAGCTGCGCAATGATCGCGTTGTTCGGGCGCTCCCAGCGGCGCGGCGCCTTCACGTTCACCAGGATCACGGCCTTGCGGTCGCGCAGCTGCCACAGGATCTCGCGCACCGGCCGCTCGCCGAGAAAGCCGTTCGTGCCGAGGTGGATCACCACCGTGTCGGCCAGCGCACGGCGCGACCTCAAGTCGGCCAGCCGGACCAGCCCGCCCTTGACTTGCCGGCCGACGGCGGCGTCGATCTCGACGCCGTCGATGCGGCGCAGCAGGTGATCCGATGCGCCCAGCAGCACCGAGTCCCCGATCACGGTCATCACCGGGCGCGAGCGTGCGTCCGCCTTGTCGGACACGGAGCGGCCGCAAGCAGCCTTGGTCGTGCGGTACGGCGCCAGCGCAACCGGCTGGTCCATCGAACGGCCGTCGGTATCCTGTACGTCCGCACCAGCTTCAATGGCGGTAGCGGCCGGCGGCGCGGGCCGCAGCACGACCACCAGCAGTGCGGCGGCCACCAGGCCGGATCCGACCGACACATACGAGAGCCACGCACGCCGACGCTCTTTCGCCCAGACCGACAGCGCGCCGCTGCGTATCGGCTGCTCGACATAGCGATACGACAGCTCGGCGGCAATGCCAGTCAGCGCCAGCCTGACCGCGGCCTGCAGCAGCGGGTTGTCTGGCAATTCGAACTCGGGACGCAGCAGCACGAAGATGGGCCAGTGCCACAGGTAGAGCGCATACGAGCGCTTGCCCAGCCAGGCCAGCGGCCGCGCACTAAGCAGGCGCGGCAGCGAGCCCTGCGGCTGCGTGGCCGCAAACAACAGCACGGCAGCCAGCAACACGAACGCGATGAAGCCGCCGCGGTACAGCCAGGGGCTGGCCTCGCCGGTCAGCAGCATTGCCGCCACCAATAGCGCCAGTGCAGACATGCCTAGCCAGTCCATCGCCGATGCGGGTGACTGGCCCCAAGGCGACGCCGTCGGCGCGTCCGCGGGCGGCGCCGCGATCAGCCGCTTGCGCGGATCCCACAGGGCAGCCAGCGCGGCGCCCGCGAACAGGCCGAACGCATGGGTGTCGGTGCCGAGGTAGACGCGGCTCGGGTCGGCAGCGTCCGGATAGCCGCGCGTGATCGCCAGCCAGGCCATCCATGTGCCCGACAGCGCCATCAGGCCGAGCGCGATCCAGTGGATGCGGTTGCGCTGCCGGTATCGCAGCAGGGCCACCATCGCCAGCGGCCACACGATGTAGAACTGCTCCTCGATCGCCAGCGACCACAGATGCTGCAGCAGCGCCGGGCGTGCGGCGATCTCGAAGTAGGACTGCTCGGAGAAAATCTGCCACCAGTTCGAAAAATACAAAACTGCCGGCAGCACATCGCCGCGCGTGCGATGGATCGCATCGGGCGCGAACACCTCGGCCAGCAGCAGCGCAACCACGAGCAAGGCAGCCACCGCCGGGAACAGCCGACGCGCGCGCCTGACGTAAAAATCGCGCAGCGCTATCGTGCCGTCGCGCTCGAACTCGCGCAGCAGCTGCGCGGTGATCAGGAAGCCGGACAGGACAAAGAACAGGTCGACGCCAAGAAAACCGGCCGTGAAAAAACCGTTGATGTCGAGGTGGTAGAGGAGGACAGCGAGCACCGCGATGGCGCGCACGCCATCCAGTCCGGGCAAGTAGTCGGCTCTGCGGGTCGCGCGATACACCGTGGGAGGGGAAAAATGGAAGACGCCAGATTATAGGGATAAATCCCGCAACGGTCTTGCCTTTCGGAAAATATTTCCCTTGAACTTCAGGCGGCGCGAGCCGGCGGCTTCGCGCGCGCCGCCTCGCGCACGGCATCGGCGAGGCGGTGCGCGTACTCGCCGCGGCGGGAGTCATCGATCACCCTGGCCTGCTGCAGCTTGGCCCTGACACGCGAGTTCGCCTCGCACAGCACGACGGCAATGCCGCGCCGGCGCAGCTTGCCGGCGACTTCGTCCAGCATCTGTATGCCGGTGATGTCCATGAAGGGCACGCGCCGCAGGCGGATCACCAGTGCCGCCGGTTCGAGATGGGTGGCGACCAGCGCACGCTCGACATTCTCGACCGCACCGAAGAACATCGGCCCGGCGATCTCATACACCATCACGCCCGCAGGCAGCGGGAACAGGCCCTCGCGCGCCAGCTCGACCTGCAGTTCGGCCTCATCCACCGGCTGCGCCTCGACCGTGTCCGACATGCGGCGCAAGAAGTGCAGGATCGCGAGGATCATGCCGACGTTCACCGCGACCACGAGATCAGCGAACACGGTCAGCAGGAAGGTGATCAGCAGGATCACGCGATCGGCGCGCGGCGCAGTCTTCAGCAGATGCGCGAAATGCCTTGCCTCGCTCATGTTCCAGGCGACGACGAACAGTATGGCCGCCAGCACCGCCAGCGGGATGTCGGCGGCCAGCGGCGCGAGAAACAGCAGCACGGCCACCAGGGTTGCCGCATGCATGATGCCGGCCAGCGGGCTGGTCGCGCCATTGCGTATGTTGGTGGCGGTGCGCGCGATCGCGCCGGTCGCGGCAAAGCCGCCGAACAGCGGCGCAACCAGGTTGGCGATGCCCTGCCCGATCAGCTCCTGGTTCGAGTCATGGCGCGTGCCGGCCATACCATCGGCGACGACGGCCGACAGCAGCGCCTCGATCGCCCCCAGCATTGCTATGGTGAAGGCCGGCCCGATCAGCGTGATTGCCTGTGCCAGCGATATCTCCGGCCACGCGAATCCGGGCAGCCCGGTCGGTATGCCGCCAAACGCGGAACCAATGGTCGCCACGCCCGGCAACCGCAGCAGCGATTGCCCTACGGTGACAACCAGCATCGCGACCAGCGGACCCGGCACGCGTGCCAGCCCCGGCACGCGCGGTGCCAGCAGCACCAGCAGCAGGCCGAGCGAGCCCAGCGCTAGCGTGGGCAGGTGCACCTGCGGCAGCGCCAGCAGCAGCTGGAACAGTTTCTGGTGAAAGTGCGCAGCCTCCGGCTTCGGCAGTCCGAGGAACTCGCTCCACTGGCCGACGAAGATGATCACGCCGATGCCGGCGGTGAATCCGACGACGACCGGCGCCGGAATGAACCGAATCACGCCGCCCATGCGCGCCAAGCCCATCAGCACCAGCATCGCGCCGGCCATCAGCGTGGCCACCTGCAGCCCGGCGATGCCGTATTTCGCGGTGATGCCGGCAAGGATGGCGATGAATGCGCCGGTGGGTCCGGCGATCTGCATGCGGGTGCCGCCGAAGACGGAGATCAGTGCGCCGCCGATGATCGCGGTATAGATACCCTGCTCCGGGCGCGCGCCGGACGCAATCGCAAAAGCCATTGCCAGCGGCAGCGCGACCACGCCGACGACGATGCCGGCGACACTATTGGGAAGCCAGTGCGGGCGGGACAGCAGCCCGGCGCGGCGGGCTTCGATCAGCGCGATCATGTTTTAATCCGGAGTGGACTACCTGCGGCAATCATAGCCGAGCAGGCCGGCGATAGACTTGCTCTGGCGGGCATCCTCGAATGAGATTTTGTGATGTGTGCTATACAAGGCGATCGGATCCAGAATGCCCTCTTGCCCGCGGCGCATGGCCGGGACAGCGAGATTCCCCTACCGTGAAAAAGAACATCGCGATCTTCCTGCACCATCCGGTCTGTTCGATCGAGTCCGTCAACGGGATCATCAAGGCCTTGTCCCCGCTCTACAACCTGCGCGTATTCACGCGCCACGCCGTGCAGGAAGGCTTCTTCGACGATGTGGCGCTGGTGATCTTCCCCGGCGGCTATGGCGACGCCAGCACCTTCGACGGGCTGATGAAGTCGAACCGGAAGGAGATCCTGCAGTTCCTGCGGCGCGGCGGCAAATACCTCGGCATCTGCATGGGCGCGTACTGGGCCGACGCCTATTACTTTGACATCCTGAACGGCACGCGGGTCAGGCAGTACATCAAGCGTCGCAGCGCCGAGATAAAGTCCTCGTATGGCACGACCGCGGAAGTCAACTGGCTCGGCGAGGCCGAGCGCATGTATTTCTATGACGGGCCGACCTTCATCGGCGGAGAATTCGACGAGATCGCGACCTATGCAAACGGCGACCCGATGGCCATCGTGCAAGGGCAGATCGGCCTGATCGGCTGCCACCCCGAAAGCGAACAAAGCTGGTACTGGAAAAAATACATGCAGCCGCAATGGCACGGTGGCGCGCATCACCGGCTGCTGCTGCAATTCGTCGCCGCGCACCTGCTGCAGGAGTCGCAACTACCGCTGTTCTGAGCACAAAAAACAAAGGCTGCCGAAGCAGCCTTTGTTTTCAGAACGGTGCGGAATTACGCAGCGACAGCGGACTTCTTCGCCTTGGCCGGCTTGGCCGGCACGCCGAAGTGGCTGCCCATTTCGCTCATCTGTGCCTGGAACTGGTCATACGCGGTCTGGCCAGCCTTCGAGAACTGGTCGAACAGCGAATGCACCTGGCTCAGGTTGCCCTTGAACAATTCAACCATCGGCTCGCTGCCTGCCGGCGCGGCCTTGCTCAGGTCGTTGACCAGTGCATTGAAGTGCGCGGTGGTCTCGGCCAGGCGCTCTTGCGCGACCTTGCCCAGTTCAGCCTGCACCTTGGTCGCGATCGCGGCCACGTGACGGCCATACGAAGCGGCCTTCTCGGCAGCCGGCTGCGCCTGCGACTGAGCGATGATGAACGCAGCCTGCGGGTCTTTCGCGGAGAGGATCTCGTTGGCGATCGCCGAGCTGTCTTCCAGCGAAGCCTTGACCGTAGCGACGTTCAGTTCTGCCAGTTCGGTCACGGCGTGCATGGCTTTCTCGGCGAGGGCCGACAGGGCTTGCAGTTGTGCTTCGGCTTGGGTCTTGGTGGCTTTCGACAGTTGATCGATGGCGATGTTCATGGTTTCTCTCTCCGTTTGCGATTGAGTGGAACTTGTTGTGCAATGCATCAAAGCGGAGTCTGCCCAAGCCAAACTTTTGTGTCAAGAATTATTTTGTGCGACGCACAAGGCATTGACCATTGTCAATCCGAAAACACCGCCGGAACCCGCGCGGGCGCAGGGGTTCCGGGGAGAGCGCCCGCTTAGCCGCGGCCGACGAAAGGCATATTGGTTGCCATAATCGTCATGAAAAGTATATTGCTTTCCAGCGGCAGGTTTGCCATCTGCACCACAGCATCGCCGACGTGATTGACGTCCATGCGGTCTTCGACCTTGGTCGAGCCGTCGGCCTGGATGATGCCGGCGGCCATGCGGTCGGTCATCTCGGTGGCTGCGTTGCCGATGTCGATCTGGCCGCAGGCGATCCTGTACGCGCGGCCATCGAGTGCGATCGATTTCGTCAGCCCGGTCATTGCGTGCTTGGTCGCCGTGTACGGCGCCGACATCGGGCGCGGCGCATGGGCCGAGATCGAGCCATTGTTGATGATGCGGCCGCCCTGCGGCGTCTGCTCCTTCATCATCCGCATCGCTCCCTGCGCACACAGGAAAGGACCGGTCAGGTTGGTGTCGACCACGGCCTTCCACTGCTCATAGCTGAGCGTTTCCATCGGCACCGCCGGGGCGCTGACGCCCGCATTATTGAACAGCACGTCGAGACGGCCGAATTTCGCCTTGATCGCGGCGAACAGGTTGTTGACCGCGACCGGATCGCCGACGTCGCAGGACACCGCAAGCGTGTTCGCGTCATTGCCGCCGATGTCGGCGATGGCCGCCTGCAGCTTGTCGAGGTTGCGCCCGGCGAGCACCACCTTGTAGCCCGCGTTCAGCAGCGCGCGCGAGGTTGCCTTGCCGATGCCGACGCCGGCGCCGGTGACCAGCGCCACCTTGTTTGCTTGGTCCGACATGTTTGTCTCCATGATGGTTGGTTTGTCTGAAAATTCTTCCTGGCGGCCGCTGGTGGCGAGCCAGGCCCCGGCAGCGCGTGGATACGGATACCGCACCGCGCAGGGCGTGCCCGCGTACGGGATCAGCGCGTGTTCTTGCGCACGAACGCGGCTATGCGGCCCACGCCTTCGCGGATCGCTTCGTCAGAGGCTGCGTAGCTGAGGCGGATGTGCTGCCCCTCGCCCTCGGCGCGCGGGCCGAAGTGGATGTCGGCCAGTACCGCGACCCCGGCCTCGTTCAGCAGGCGCTTGCGGAATTCTTCCGAATCCTTGCAGCCGGTCATGCGGCAGGCTTCGGTCACGTTCGGCCATGCGTAGAACGCGCCGCCCGGCGTCTTGCAGGACACGCCCGGCACCTCGTTGAGCAGGCCGACCACGAGGTCGCGCCGCTGGTGGAAGATCTCGCGCATGCGCTCGGCGTCCTGCTGCTGACCTTCCAGCGCCTCGACGCCGGCCCACTGCGTGATCTGCGAGGCGCAGGATTCGGTGTTGGTGATCCAGGTCGTGAAGTAAGGCGCGAGCTTGCGGTTGGCGACGTAGCCGAGGCGCCAGCCCGTCATCGCATAGGTCTTCGACAGGCCGTCGGAGATGATGGTGCGCTCCTGCATGCCCGGCTCGGACGCGATCGAATGGAATTGGCCGTCATAGATCAGCCGACCGTAGATCTCGTCCGCGTACACCCAGACCTGCGGATGCTCGCGCAGGATGGCCGCAATCGCCTCGATGTCCTGCTTCGGAATGATGCCGCCGGTCGGGTTCTGCGGCGAATTCAGGATCAGCAGCTTCGTCTTCGGCGTGATCTTCGCGGCCAGCTCCTGCGGGTCGAGGCTGAAGTCGCGCGCCTCGCGCAGGAAGATCGGCACGCCGACGGCGCCATTGGCCTTGATCTGCGATTCATAGATCGGGAAGCCCGGCACCGGATAGATCACCTCGTCGCCCGCGCCGTAATCGGTGACGGACAGGATGGTATAGCCGATGAAGGGCTTTGCGCCGGCGGCAACGACGACGTCATCGGCATCGACGGCGATGCCGCGCGTGCGCGAGATCTCTTTCGCGGCCGCCTGCCGCAGCTCGGCGATGCCCGCCGATGGCGTATAGCCGTGCCGGCCTTCGCGGATCGCCTTCACCGCCGCGTCCTGCACATTG
>JACCDI010504565.1_pt1 | contig 21852 bp, 16 predicted proteins | sample 7442791 | NCBI WGS metagenome assembly JACCDI01 (sample SAMN15323434, study PRJNA562643) | freshwater metagenome | isolation source: river surface water | place: USA:Blue River Watershed | collected 2017-08-15
AGACCATGATGATGTTATTTGCCCTATAGCTGGTCAAGTCTCAATGGATATGCTGACGATTGACTTAAGTGAGGCGCCCAATGCGAAGATCGGTAGTAGGGTCGAGCTTTGGGGAAAGGAAATTCCCGTAGACGATGTCGCTCAAATGAGCGGCACTATTGGCTATGAGTTAATTTGCGCTTTAGCGCCCCGCGTACCAGTATTAATCAAGTGATCAAACGACCGGCAATAATGCCAGCTGATTTCCCTGACTTTTACTTATTCCAGATTTGCCACCAGCGACGCTCTTTTTGGACACGTTGGCCAGTAACCAGCATTTGGCTATCAGGGAAATTCAACTTAAAGACGCGGGCGGCATCATTACTGAGATCTGTCATACCCAGTTTTTCATAGGACTTAGTAAGGATATAAAGTGCTTCTTCAACAGCGGGAGCGCGGTCGTAGTCACGTATAACCAATTGAGCACGATTTGCAGCAGCAAGGTAGGCGCCACGTTGGTAGTAAAAGCGCGCGACGATTACATCGGCTTCAGCTAAGGAGTTAACGATGTAGCGCATCCGATCAAGTGAATCGGGTGCATATTTACTATCTGGGAAACGTTCTACGACCACTTTGAATGATTCAAAAGCTTCTTTTGCAGCCTTTGGATCGCGCTCAGATAAATCTTGGCCAGTAAATTTGCCGAGCCAACCTAAGTCATCATTAAAGCTAATCAGCCCCTTCAGGTAATAGGCGTAATCTAAATTGGGGCTGCCTTGGTGTAGTTTGATAAAACGATCAATAGCCACCTGGGCTTGAACTTGCTCTTGAGCTTTCCAGTAGCAATATGCAGCATTAATTTGGGCTTGTTGGGAGTAAGGGCCAAATGGAAAGCGGGCTTCTAGTTTTTCAAAATACTTACCGCATTTAGCGAAATCAGCATCATTGAGCTTCTCGGTAGCTTCAGAGTAGAGCTTGGTTTCTGACCAGATATCGGTGTCATCTTTCTGGCCATCACTGCCGGCGCAACCACCCAGGGTCAAAACAGCGACACCAGAGCAAATAATGAGGGTAGTGCTTAATTTATGGGAAGATGACCGTGCAAGGGCGGCAAGCCTTAAACTGGCGTCTGTAATAACGTCCGACATAACTAAAAGGCTTTTTAAGCGTGGCATTGCCGCATACTCCTGATTCGAATCCCATTGATTATATCGATGATGAGGACTTTATTGCCCTAGAAATTCCTCATGAGGTTTGCGGGGAGCGTTTGGATAAGTTTCTTGGTAGTGCCTTGCCAGATTATTCGCGCAATCGTCTCAAGGCCTGGGTTGAGGCTGGGGCGGTAACGGTAGATGGAAAGGTGACTAAATCTCGCCATTTACTCAGGGGCGGGGAGAGCGTTAAGGTCTTTCCGCAAGAGATGCCCGAGCAACATGCCTTTTTTCCCGAGAATATTTCTCTGGACGTGGTTTACGAGGATGAATCGATTATTGTCATCAACAAACCCCCTGGACTTGTGGTGCATCCTGCGGCTGGAAACTGGTCAGGAACATTACTTAACGGCCTGTTATTTCAATATCCAGAGCTAAAACTGCTTCCAAGAGCGGGAATCGTACACCGACTTGATAAAGATACATCCGGATTAATGGTGGTCGCTCGAACTGATATTGCCCAAACTTCTTTGGTGAGGCAACTACAAGAGCGAACAGTGGGTCGCCGTTATTTAGCGTGGGTTTGGGGAGATGCTCCATCGCAAGGAAAAATATTAGCCTCAGTTGGTCGTGATCAGCGCGATCGTTTAAAAATGGCTGCGGGCGTTACACAAGGAAAACCAGCGGCGACGCTATTTAGAAGATTGGCTAAGGGGAGTTTTCAGGAAAGTCCAGTAACTTTGCTTGAGTGCAGGCTTGAAACGGGCAGAACCCATCAGATTCGGGTGCATTTGGAGTCTCTTGGCTTTCCTTTGCTCGGCGACCCAGTCTATCGAAAGAAAACCCCTGGAGTAGCCAAATCTTTACCATTTGAGCGTCAAGCATTACATGCCTATGCACTGAGCTTAGTGCACCCAGCCACTATCAACCTAATGACTTGGTTTAGATTGCCACCTATTGATTTGGAACAATTATTGCCTTTAGTTGAAATGGGAATGGAGGATCTCCCCAAGGAAGAGGCATTATTTGCCTCAATGAAGAATGATCAACGCTAGTTCATTGATTTTGCCAGGCTGGAAGGCTCCGCAGTCAGTCAAGGCCTTTACTACAACGCGCTTGGGTGGCTTAAGTTCGATGCCCTTTGACGAACTTAATCTTGGCATGAATGCCGGAGATGATCCTCATCTAGTTCAGCAAAACCGGACGCTATTAAGGGCATTTCTTCCGGCTGATCCAGTGTGGTTAAAGCAAGTGCATGGAAACCATGTAAGTACTCCATCATCAAGAGAAAGCTCTCCGCAAAGCCCTTTTGAAGCAGATGCAGCTGTCACTAAATCACCCAATGAGGTATTAGCGATCTTAACGGCAGACTGCATGCCAGTATTGTTTGCCAGTAAGAAGGGTGATGTAATTGGCGCAGCGCATGCAGGTTGGAGGGGTCTTAGTAGTGGCGTACTGGAAAATACAGTTCGTGAAATGCGTGCTTTATCACCTGGCTTATCCCCCCAGGATTTAAGCGCCTGGATGGGTCCCGCTATTGGCCCAGAGGTATTTGAAGTGGGTCATGATGTACTGGAAGCTTTTGCCCCTCAGGGGGATGATGTAATTCAAAAGGCATTTACGCCCATTAAAAACACTCCTGGAAAGTATTTAGCTAATTTATACCTTTTGGCTAAATATCGTTTGCATGCCATGGGGATTGACAGTATTGATGGTGGTGATTTTTGTACCTACACAGATTCAGAACGCTTTTTTTCCTATCGTCGAGATGGAGATACAGGTCGATTTGCCTCATTCATTTGGATTTCTAAATCGTAATATTTACTAGTTATAGTGAAATTAGCTCTAGGGCTAGGGTTAGTGCGTATAACTCTATTGCCCCGATAGATGGAGAATGAAATGTATAACTTTATGAGATCACTATGTTTTCAGGTATGAATACGGGGGTTGCTCCAGCTTTAGCACCTCACCATATGGCGTTAATCCCGCCAGAGCGTTTAGCAGAAATTCAAAAAGAATATTTCACTGAGTTGGCGCACCTTGCTACCAATCCAGAGGCCATTGAAGTGAAAGATCGTCGCTTCTCTGGCAAGGCATGGCATTCATCTTGGAGCAAGACCATTGCTGCAACGTATTTGCTCAACTCCAAACATTTACTTGCTCTAGCAAAAGCTGTTGAGGCAGATGAAAAAACAAAGGCCAAAATTCTCTTTACTACAGAGCAAATGATTGATGCTTTGTCACCCTCTAACTTTATTGCTACTAACCCTGAAGTTCTTGAGAACATTATTAGCACCCAAGGACAGTCTATTCAGAATGGCATCGTCAATCTTTTGGGTGACTTAAAAAAGGGTAAGGTTTCGCAAACTGATGAGACTGCTTTTGAAGTCGGGAAGAATATCGCGACTACTGCAGGTCAAGTCGTGTTCCGTAATGACTTGTTCGAGCTTATTCAATATACGCCACTAACTGAAACAGTATTTGAGCGCCCTTATTTAATGGTGCCACCATGCATTAATAAGTACTACATTTTAGATCTGCAGCCCGATAATTCCGTGGTGCGCTATATGGTTGAGCAAGGCCATACTGTTTTTCTCGTGTCGTGGAAAAACCCAGATGCAGCCATGTCTAAGATTACTTGGGATGACTATGTAGGTGATGGCGTCATCAAAGCAATTGAGGTAGTGAAGGATATTGGCGGAACCGATCAAATCAATGTTCTAGGCTTTTGTGTTGGAGGAACCTTAACAGCAACTGCACTAGCTGTGTTAGCTGCTCGCAAGAAAAATTTCGTTGCTAGTCTGACATTACTAACAACCCTTCTAGACTTTAGTGATACCGGTATCTTGGACGTGTTTATTGACGAAGGCATGGTCAAGTTGCGTGAGTCCACCATTGGCGGTGAGGGTGGTCACTACGGCATGATGTCTGGCTTAGAGCTTGGTAATACCTTCTCGTTCTTGCGACCCAATGATTTAGTTTGGAATTACGTAGTTGAGAATTATCTTAAGGGCAATTCACCGCCACCCTTTGATTTGCTCTATTGGAATGGTGACTCTACTAATCTGCCAGGACCGATGTATTGCTGGTATCTAAGACATACCTACTTGCAAAATGAATTAGTGCAGCCAGGTAAATTGACTGTTTGTGGTGAAAAAGTTGACCTTGGCAAGATTACCGTACCAGCCTATATCTACGCTTCTCATGATGATCACATCGTGCCCTGGAAATCAGCTTACGAATCAACACAGATTCTTAAAGGGAAGAATCGTTTTGTTTTAGGTGCATCTGGTCACATCGCTGGCGTTATAAATCCGCCTGCAAAGAATAAACGTCATTATTTTGAAAATAATAAGTTGGCAAAAACTGCAGATGAGTGGTTGGCTGCAGCAAAAGATATTAAGGGTAGTTGGTGGCCTAACTACGCTCAATGGTTGGAACAATTTGGTGGCAAGAGAATTCAAGCTAGCAAAACGTTCGGTAATGCACGATACAAAAAACTAGAAGCTGCGCCTGGTAAGTACGTGAAAGAAAAAGTGACAGCAGCTACATAATTTGTTTTTATAAGGGGAATCACATGTCTCAAAAGATTGCATATGTAACCGGTGGTATGGGCGGAATTGGTACCGCGATTTGTCAACGCCTAGCTAAAGATGGCTTTAAGGTCATTGCCGGATGTGGACCAAATTCTCCTCGCAAGGATCGCTGGTTGGCTGAGCAAAAAGCTTTGGGTTTTGACTTCATTGCTTCTGAGGGTAACGTTTCAGATTGGGATAGTACGGTTGCGGCTTTTGACAAGGTTAAGGCTGAAGTTGGTCGTGTCGATGTGTTGGTCAACAACGCTGGTATTACGCGCGATAGCGTTTTCCGCAAGATGACTCCCGAAGCCTGGAAAGCTGTTATCGACACCAATCTTAATTCACTATTTAATGTCACTAAGCAAGTGGTTGATGGTATGGCTGACAATGGTTGGGGTCGCATCATTAATATTTCCTCAGTCAACGGCCAAAAGGGTCAGTTCGGTCAATCTAACTATTCAACCGCTAAAGCAGGTCTACATGGCTTTACGATGGCCCTGTCTCAAGAGCTGGCCTCAAAAGGTGTTACTGTGAATACCGTATCTCCTGGTTACATTGGTACCGATATGGTCAAGGCAATTCGCGAGGATGTTTTGGAGAAGATTATTGCCGGCGTTCCCGTTAAGCGTTTGGGGACACCTGAAGAGATAGCCTCAATTTGCTGCTGGATTGCTTCTGAGGATGGTGGCTACGCGACAGGTGCAGACTTCTCCTTAAATGGTGGATTACATACGGGCTAAAACACCCTTAAATCGCAGTTTTGGTGGTAAGCGCATCGGCATATTTACCTTTAGATCAAACTAGGGATAAACTATGCCGATGTTGCATTGCAGTATCAAGAGTTAGGAAAACATAATGGCTACGCGTTCAAAAAAGACTGGTGAATCCCGTCTGATTAAGAAATACCCTAATCGTCGTTTATATGACACCCAAACCAGCACCTATGTGACGTTGGCTGATATTAAAAATTTAGTGATGTCTGGTGACGCTTTTTGCGTGGTTGATGCCAAAACAGATGATGACCTCACTCGCAATATTTTGTTGCAAATCATTCTCGAGGAGGAGGCTGGTGGTGCACCAGTATTTTCTACCCAGATGCTCTCTCAAATCATTCGCTTCTATGGCAATTCAATGCAAGGCTTAATGGGTAGCTATTTAGAAAAAACGATGCAATCTTTTGTAGATATTCACAATAAGCTAGGTGATCAGACCCAAGGCTTGGGTGCTGGTAGCACGCCTGAAGCATGGGCAAAGATGATGAATCTCCAAAACCCAATGATGCAAGGTCTCATGGGTAACTACATGGAGCAAAGCAAAGAATTATTTGTCAAGATGCAAGAGCAGATGCAAAACTCTCCAAGTATTTTTGGGGGATTTCCGTTCACACCAACAGCAACCAAGACTGAAAAAGAATAGTTGTGGCAGGTAAAGTTGGTTTTGTTTCCTTAGGTTGCCCTAAGGCTTTAGTTGATTCTGAACTCATCCTCACACAGTTAAGTGCAGAAGGATATGAGACGGCTAAAGATTATTCTGGCGCGGATTTAGTCGTTGTTAATACCTGTGGCTTTATTGATTCGGCTGTAGAGGAAAGCCTAGCGGCTATCGGTGAGGCGCTTTCTGAAAATGGCAAAGTTATTGTGACTGGTTGCCTAGGTGCACGCAAGAATGCCGATGGTAGCGACCTTATTCAAAGCATTCATCCTAAAGTGCTTGCAGTCACTGGTCCACATGCTACTAATGAGGTGATGCAGGCGATTCATCTACATCTGCCAAAGCCACATGATCCTTTCACAGACCTATTGCCCCCAATTGGCATTAAGTTAACACCCAAGCATTACGCATATCTGAAGATATCTGAGGGTTGCAATCATCGTTGCACTTTTTGCATCATACCGAGCTTACGAGGTGATCTAGTATCGCGACCCATTGGCGAAGTATTGCTTGAGGCAAAAAAATTATTTGAGTCAGGCATTAAAGAATTGTTAGTGGTATCTCAAGATACCAGCGCTTATGGCGTTGATATTCAATACCGTACTGGCTTTTGGGATGGCAAACCTGTCAAAACACGCATGTTTGATTTGGTTAATGCGCTTAATCAAATTGCCCGAGAGCATCAAGCATGGGTACGGTTACATTATGTCTATCCATATCCTCATGTCGATGACATTCTCCCTTTAATGGCAGAATTTTCCGATCACGGTTACGGAGTATTGCCATATCTTGATATCCCTCTGCAGCATGCTCATCCAGATGTACTCAAACGCATGAAGCGCCCAGCAAGTGGGGAAAGAAATATTGAGCGCATTGCCGCTTGGAGAGCTGCTTGCCCTGATTTGGTCATTCGCAGCACTTTCATTGCTGGCTTTCCCGGTGAAACTGAAGAAGAATTTCAGTATTTACTCGATTTTTTAGAGGATGCTCAGATTGATCGTGCAGGCTGTTTTGCATATTCGCCGGTTGAGGGCGCTACTGCTAACCAATTAGATAATCCTGTGCCAGATGCCGTCCGAGAAGAACGTCGAGAGCGATTTATGGCCAAGGCAGAAGAAATATCCACCAAGCGACTTGCCAAAAAAATAGGCAAACGTATTCAAGTCATCATTGATAGGGTGGATGAATCTGGCGGAATTGGTCGAACTACAGGCGATGCCCCTGAAATTGATGGTTTAGTGCGGGTTTTACCACCCACAAAGCCCTCGAAACGTTATCGCGTTGGCGATATCATTAAAGTTACAGCTATTAGCTCCCAAGGGCATGACCTAATAGCAGAAACTTGACTATTGGATTGAAAATGGATCTTGGGTTCATTTTTCGGGCTATTGATTGAGTCCTTAAGGGGCTTTGTAAAAGGGGATTGTTATGAGTCGTGATGTCGTTGTTCTAAGTGCAGTTCGTTCTGCAATCGGAAGTTTTGGTGGTTCACTCAGCAGCTTGGAGCCCAGTGAGCTCGGCGGCATGGTCATGAAAGAGGCGGTTGCGCGCTCAGGAGTTGATCCCGCATTAATTAATTATGTAACTGTTGGCAATACTATTCCAACGGATAACCGTTATGCCTATGTTGCTCGTGTTGCATCGATCCAGGCTGGCTTGCCAATGGAGTCTGTAGCGATGGCTCTCAATCGTTTATGCAGCTCAGGTTTGCAAGCGATCGTCACAACAGCGCAAGCCATTATGTTGGGTGATTGCAATTACGGTATTGGTGGCGGGGTTGAAGTCATGTCTCGCGGTATGTATGGTTCACCAGCGATGCGCAGTGGTGCGCGTATGGGTGACACTAAGATGATTGATTTGATGGTCTCTGTATTGACCGATCCATTTGGCGTTGGTCATATGGGTGTTACTGCAGAGAACTTGGTAGAGAAGTGGAAGCTCACCCGTGAAGAGCAAGATGCGCTCGCAGTAGAGTCTCATCGTCGCGCTGCTAACGCCATCAAAGAAGGTCGCTTTAAGTCCCAAATTGTTCCGATTACTATCAAGACCCGTAAGGGTGATGTGGTATTCGATACCGATGAACACGTTAAGCCAGATACAACCATGGAAACGCTGGCAAAGATGAAAGCCGTGTTTAAGAAAGAGGGCGGAAGTGTAACTGCAGGTAATGCCTCTGGTATTAATGATGGCGCTGCATTCTTTGTATTGGCTGATGCTGAAACTGCAAAGAAGTCTGGTCAAAAACCAATCGCTCGCTTAGTTTCTTACGCTATTGCTGGCGTGCCCAATCACATCATGGGCGAAGGCCCAATTCCGGCAACCAAAATCGCTTTGGAACGTGCTGGCTTGAAGTTAGATCAAATCGATGTCATTGAGTCTAACGAAGCATTTGCTGCACAAGCATTGGCTGTGACAAAAGGTCTAGGATTGGATCCTGCAAAAACTAACGTCAATGGTGGTGCGATTGCATTAGGTCACCCAATTGGTTGCTCTGGCGCAGCTATTGCTACTAAGGCGATACATGAGTTACAGCGCGTACAGGGTAAATATGCTTTGGTAACGATGTGTATCGGTGGTGGCCAAGGTATTGCAACCATTTTTGAGCGTCTATAAATAGAGCGCCTAAGATTACTGCAGATTGCTAATTAGGCGATAAGCAGTAATGCAGCATCTAAGCCGACTCGGTCAAAAGCCGCGTCGGCTTTTTCTTTGACGATGGGTTTTGCACGATAAGCGATGCTGATACCTGATCCATGCATCATTGGTAGATCATTGGAGCCATCGCCCATGGTGATGGAGTGTTTCTTTTCACAACCAAGCTTAATACAGGCTTGTTCAAGATAAGCAGCTTTGGCTGCACCATCAACAATCTCGCCTAATACTTTTCCGGTGAGTTTTCCATCAATGATTTCTAGAGTATTAGCTTGAGTTTGTTTAAAGCCTAATTCTGAACGCAGCTTTTCTGTGAAGAACGTAAAGCCTCCTGATACTAATAGGGTGTATAGGCCTAAATTATTGGCATTTGTGAGGAGTTCTTTGGCGCCAGGATTAGGGCGTAAACGCTCCTGATAAACTGATTCAAGAACCGCTGAAGAAACACCTTCTAGCAGGGCAACACGCCTACGCAAGCTTTCTTTAAAGTCTTTAATCTCACCACGCATAGTGGCTTCTGTAATCTCGGATACCGCCGCTTTTTTTCCAGTGAAGTCCGCGATTTCATCAATACACTCAATATTGATTAAGGTAGAGTCCATATCCATCGCCAATACTTTGACCTTCTGAGGTTTAAAGCCATCAGATAGAAATGCCAGATCAGCTTGGTATTGGGAGGCGATCTCGCGCATCGCAATACGCGCTTCTGGCATCAACGCTTTGTTAGATGTCCATCGTTGCGAAAAGTAGGGCTGATGAGCTGTATTACTTTGTGTTGAGCTAAGCTGAATACCCAAAATCTGCGCATGATGAACTAAAGCTGCTTCTAAAGCAGGCGGAGTGGGCTCGGTAGAGAGGGATACTAGGGTAAGAGGTGTAGTCATTTAAATTAATTTGCTTGGGCGGTATTAAGCATAGCGGATTCATTGAGACTGCGAAGCACTCTTCGGATATGGTCTAGACGTTGCTCTAATTTTTCAAAATCACGCTCTTTTTGAGGAAGAACTTTGAGCTTATCCTGACCATTGAGCTGAATATGTTTTGATGACTGAATTAACTGAATGATCTTCATTGGATCAATTGGGGGATTGGGTATGAATTGGATTGAAATAGAGGCGGGAGATGCATCAATTTTTTTGATGCCAAAACCAGCCATTTCAAGGCGCAGGCGATGCGTTTCATAAAACGATTTTGCTTGGTCTGGTAAGTCACCAAAGCGATCAACCAATTCTTCACGCAATTTCATTAGCTCTGAAAAATCATGAGTGCCAGCAAATCTTTTGTATAAAGAGAGACGTTCATGAACATCGGGGCAATAATCATTAGGGAGAAGAGCTGGAACACCGAGATTAACATCAGTAGTGGCTTGTAGTGGGGATAAAAGATCGGGTTCTTTCCCGCTGCGTAATGACTTGACTGCCCGATTAAGCATCTCGGTATATAGCTGAAAGCCAATCTCATGAATCTCGCCAGATTGCTTGTCACCTAATACTTCACCTGCACCACGAATTTCCAAATCATGCATTGCCAAGTAAAAACCTGAACCTAGCTCTTCCATTGCTTGAATGGCATTAAGTCTTAACTGTGCTTGTTTGCTCAGGGCCTCTGGATCGGGAACTAGTAGGTAGGCATAGGCCTGATGGTGTGAGCGACCAACACGGCCTCGTAATTGATGTAACTGCGCTAGGCCAAACTTATCCGCCCGATGCATGATGATGGTATTGGCAGTTGGAACATCTATGCCGGTTTCAATAATTGTTGTACATAGCAAAATATTGGTACGCTGCGTCACAAATTCACGCATTACGGACTCTAATTCCCGCTCATGCATTTGACCGTGCGCCACACTAATGCGAGCCTCAGGAATTAACTCTTGCAAGGCATGTTTACGGTTCTGAATGGTCTCCACTTCGTTGTGCAAAAAGTAAACTTGGCCACCACGTTTAATTTCGCGTAGAACCGCTTCCCGAATAACGCTATCACCTTCACGTCTCACAAAAGTCTTAATGGCTAGGCGCTTTTGTGGAGCGGTAGCAATGACAGAAAACTCCCTTAAGCCTTCCATAGCCATTCCCAAAGTTCTGGGAATTGGGGTGGCGGTTAAAGTCAGAATGTCGACTTCTGCTCGCAAAGCTTTAAGGGCATCTTTCTGGCGCACGCCGAAACGGTGTTCTTCATCCACAATTACCAAGCCTAAGTTAGCAAACTTGGTATCTTTTGATAACAACTTGTGAGTACCAATGATGATGTCAGCTTCGCCTTTTGCAATTGCTTCCAGGGCGGCATTAATCTCTTTGGCGGTTTTAAAGCGTGAAAGCTCAACAATGCGTACTGGCCAGTCTGCAAAACGGTCTTTCCAAGTGGCGACATGCTGCTCAGCCAAAAGAGTTGTTGGCGCCAAAATCGCAACTTGCTTACCACCCATGACCGCAACAAAACTAGCTCGCAGAGCCACTTCAGTTTTACCAAAACCCACATCTCCGCAAACCAAACGATCCATGGGTGTACCACTAGTCATATCAGCAATAACTGCGGCAATGGCATTTGCCTGATCAGGCGTTTCTTCAAAGCCAAAGCTCTCCGCAAAAGCAGCATAGTCATGTGCTGAGAATTCAAATGCATGGCCTTTGCGAATTGCTCGTGCCGCATATAGGCTTAATAGCTCTGCCGCGGTATCTCTTATTTGCTGTGCTGCTTTGCGTTTGGCTTTATCCCACTGTCCTGAACCTAATTGATGAAGTGGCGCTGAATCAGGATCGGAGCCGGCATAGCGTGTAACCATTTGCAATTGTTGAACAGGTACATACAAAGTAGCCTCATTGGCATAGACCAAGTGTAAAAATTCTTCAAACATGGGCTCTTCTTTTGGCGGCGCTAAATTCAACAGTACCAACCCCTGATATCTGCCAATGCCATGATCTGAGTGAACTACGGGATCTCCAATCTTTAACTCAGAGAGATCCTTAAACAGCATGTCAGGATCAGCGGTTTCGCTACCCTTACCCTTGTGACGCTGACGAGCAGTACTTGTAAATAATTCCGCTTCGGTAACGACAATCAGATTTTCAGCTGGCCAAGTAAAGCCGTTAAATAATTGGGCCGTCACTAAACCAAAGAGTGAGCCACTCTTCATAAAGTCAGCTATTCCATCAAATCCCTCTGGCTTTAATGGGTAGAGTGGTTTGCCGTTTTGGCCTGCAACCGCGTTACTCTCTTCGAATAGCTGCCGTATGGATTCTTTGCGACCAGCGCTATCACTACAAATTAAAATCCGCACTTTTTCTTTTGATACCAGCGCGCGTAAGCGATTCATCGGATCGGCATCACGGCGATGCACTGCTAGATCGGGAACGGCTAAAAATTGCGGGGTTTCTTTAGATTCTTTTTCTAGCACCAAACGTGCATTAGGCTTCGCAGCACTAAAGAACTCATCAACATCCAGAAACAACTCGCTAGGCGGCAGAATGGGCCGATCAAGATCGTGTTTTAAAAATTCATATCTAGAAAGCGTGTCCTTCCAGAAGCTTTTAATCGCTTCTTCCAGATTGCCCGTGCCAACAATCCAAACGGGGTCACCAGAACGCGGGAAGTAATCGAATACGCTGCAGGTCTCTTCAAAAAAGAGCGGTAAGTAAGATTCAATCCCGGCGCTAGGGATTCCCAGGTTGGCATCTTTATAAATAGAGCACCGAGTTGGATCGCCTTCGAATACTTCTCGCCAACGACCTCGGAAGGAAGTACGCGATGCATCGTCAAAGGGAAATTCGTGACCAGGCAATAAACGCACTTCCTTGACTGGATACAAACTTCTTTGCGTATCTGGGTCAAAGGCGCGGATTTGTTCTATTTCATCGCCAAAAAGATCTAAGCGATAGGGGAGGCTCGATCCCATGGGGAATAAGTCAATTAAGCCACCACGAATGCTGTATTCGCCAGGCCGCATGACGGCGCTTACAGGGTCGTACCCAGCCTGTTGCAATTGCAGTTTTAATGCCGCTTCATTGAGTTTGTCGCCTTGACGAAAGAAAAAGGTGTGGCCAGATAAAAATGCAGGCGGACCTAACTTTTGGAGGGCTGTTGTAACCGGTACCAACACAATGTCGCAACTACCATTGAGTAGTTCATATAAGGTGGCGAGACGCTCTGAGACCAAATCTTGATGCGGTGAAAAATGGTCATAAGGCAAAATTTCCCAGTCGGGCAATAGACGTGTCTTAAGTTGCGGCGCAAATGCGGGAATTTCTTCTAATAAGCGTTGAGCTTCTTGAGCTTGTGCACAAAAAACTACCATTACGGAGAAATCAGGCCGATAGCGCAGGGCAGCTTGAGCAATTAAGGCGGAATCTGCTGAGCCAACAAGCCCTGAGAAGGTAAAGCGCTGCCCAGCCCGCGGTGCGGGGATAGGGGGTACTAGTTTTAATGCATCAGACATCTAGGCTCATTATAGAATCAGGTATGTCATCCGCAAATTCGTCTACCCCAGTTCAGTGTCATGCCTTACTGCCCACCGCAGGCACTGGCTCTCGCTTGGGCGGGGCTCTGCCAAAACAGTTTCAAGAGTTAGCCGGGCAACCGATGCTTTTCTATGCGATTGATGCGTTTGTCAAAGCACCACAAATTGCCTCTATTTGGGTGGGCGTAAGCCCTGGATTTATTGACAATCCTATCTTGAGGGGGCTGTCAAAAATGAATAAGCCCTTAAATTGCTTGGCTACTGGAGGGCCAACTCGTCAAGAAACCGTTCGTAATACGCTAGCAGCAATGCTTGATTCGGGTGTTCCAGAAAATGATTGGGTATTAGTGCACGATGCGGCACGTCCAGGAATTACACCTGAGCTCATCCAAACATTGATCAACGCGGTGAGGGGCTCAAGCGAGGGTGGTTTATTGGCAATGCCAGTGGCCGATACCTTAAAGTACTCCGATAGCACCTGCGCTATTGCTGGCAATCCTTCGCGTGCAGAAAAAACACTCTCAAGAGATCATCTCTGGCAGGCTCAGACCCCCCAAATGTTTCGCTTAAGAGCATTACACGACGCCATCGAAAACGGCATTCGCCTTGAAGCTGATATTACAGATGAGGCCAGTGCTATGGAGCTTGCGGGAATGAAGCCGTTTTTAATAGAAGGCGCGACTCGTAATTTTAAGGTGACCCACCCAGCCGATTGGTCATTAATGCAAGTTATTTTGCAAAACCCGCAAAAATAAGGATACAGTCCTGCCATGAATCAAAGCCCCCTTCATATTCCCCAATTTCGGATTGGCCAAGGCTATGATGTACATGCTTTAGTTGCAGATCGAAAGTTGATTCTTGGTGGGGTACATGTTCCTAGTGAAAAGGGGCTTTTAGGTCACTCGGACGCGGATGCACTCTTACATGCCATAACCGACGCTTTATTGGGTGCTGCTGGACAAAATGATATTGGCCAGCTTTTTCCTGATACAGATCCACAATTTAAGGACATGGATAGCCGTATTTTGCTCAGAAGCGCTTTGCAAAAGATTCAGGCTGCAGGATTTCAGGTGGGAAATGTCGATGCCACCATCATCTGCCAGAAGCCCAAGCTAGCCCCTTTCTTGCCGGAGATGGTGCGCAATATTGCGGCAGATTTGGCTGTTACCCCAAGTCACGTCAACCTTAAGGCCAAAACAAATGAATCCCTAGGCCATTTAGGGCGGGGGGAGGGCATTGCAATTCATGCTGTAGCTTTGCTCTACAAGGCCTAAAAGATCCTCTAAAAACACTAAGCATTGTAGAATGACGGTCTTTAGAGTGAAGTTCTAGCTCGGTAGCGTTTGCGGAATTCGCGCGAGGATGGCGAAATTGGTAGACGCACCAGGTTTAGGTCCTGACGCCAGAAATGGTGTGGGGGTTCGAGTCCCCCTCCTCGCACCACAAGATTGCTACTTGGCTTGGGCTTCACATATTCTGATTTTCAATTAAGAGACGAGAATGGCTGTGCAGATAGAAAATTTAGGTCAGTTAGACCGCAAAGTGACCTTAGAGTTCGCTCGTGCCGATTTGGCTAAGGCAAGAGAAGCCCAATTGGCAAAATTAGGCAAGACCATGAAAGCTCCCGGCTTCCGTCCAGGCAAAGTGCCTAAAAATATGGTTGAAAAACAATACGGTATGCAGGTCGATTTTGAGCTCCAGTTTGATAAAGCCTCTGAACTCTTTTTCGATTTAGCCAAAAAAGAAAATATCCTTTTAGCTGGTCAGCCACGCCTTGATCCTAAGAGTGAATTAGATGCTGAGAAGGTTGTGTTTGACGTCTTTTTTGAAGTTTTGCCTGAAGTGAAAATTGGTGACTTTAGCAAAGCAGAAGTCACCAAGTACACGACTGAAATTTCTGATGCAGAGATTGATCGCGCCTTGGATGTATTGCGTAAGCAGCAAGTGCACTACCACCCACGTGGTGAGGCAGGTCCTCATGGTGATGGCGGCGCCAATACTGCAGCCCAAGCAGGTGATCAGGTTGTCATTGACTTTGTTGGCAAGATTGATGGCGTTGAGTTTGCTGGCGGTAAAGCTGAGAATTTCGAATATGTTCTCGGCGAGGGACGTATGCTCCCCGAGTTTGAGGCAGCTACTTTAGGTCTTAAGGCTGGTGAGAGCAAAACTTTCCCATTGAGTTTCCCAGCGGATTATCACGGTAAGGATGTTGCAGGAAAAACAGCAGAATTTACGATTACTGTGAAGTCTGTTAACTGGCCCCACCTTCCTGTGGTAGATGATGCATTTGCGTTGTCATTAGGCGTTACAGAAGGTGGCGTTGCTAAGATGCGCGAAGAGGTGAAAGAGAATTTAGAGCGCGAAACCAAACGTCGCACTACCTCCTTATTAAAGGGTGAGGTAATGGACAAGCTCAATAGCCTTTGTGAATTAGATGCGCCAAAGTCCTTAGTTGCTCAAGAGCAAGAGCGTTTGGTTGAGTCTGCTCGTCAAGATCTCATGCAACGTGGTGTACCTAACGCAAAAGATGCGCCAATACCTGCCGATATCTTTGCAGAGCAGGCGCTTAAGCGTGTTCGACTTGGTTTAATTCTCAGTGATTTAGTTAAGCAGCAAAATTTAGCTGCTACTGCAGATCAAATCAAAGCGGAGATTGATGAGCAAGCAGCTACTTATGAGGATCCAAAGGAAGTGGTACGCTGGTTCTATAGCAATCCAAGCAGACTTAAAGATATTGAGAACTTGGTTCTTGAAGATAACGTCATCAAGTATTTCACTTCACAAGCGAAAGTAATTGATAAAGCTGTTACTTTCGAGGAACTGAGCAAACTTAACTAAGATTTAGTAATTACTATATAAAGGTCTGATCCCATGAGACAGAATCATTTCCAGTCTGAGAATTTAGAACCCAAAGGTTTGGGCTTGGTTCCCATGGTGATTGAAACCTCTGGTCGAGGTGAGCGAGCCTATGACATTTATTCTCGCCTGCTAAGAGAACGTGTTGTTTTCTTAGTTGGAGAGGTGAATGATCAAACTGCTAATTTAGTCATAGCTCAACTATTGTTCCTTGAGAGCGAGAATCCTGATAAAGAAATTTCTCTGTACATCAACTCTCCTGGCGGATCAGTTTCTGCTGGTCTAGCAATTTACGACACTATGCAATTTATAAAACCCCATGTCAGCACACTTTGCATGGGTATGGCCGCTAGCATGGGTGCATTTTTATTATGTGCTGGCGAAAAGGGTAAGCGCTATGCTTTGCCAAACTCGCGCGTGATGATTCATCAGCCTTTAGGTGGAGCACGTGGTCAAGCATCGGATATTGAAATTCAGGCTCGTGAAATTCTGTACTTGCGCGAGCGCTTAAACAAGATCTTGGCTGATCGCACTGGCCAATCGATCGAGACTATCGCAAAAGACACAGATCGAGATAACTTCATGTCTGCTGAGCAAGCAATGGAGTACGGTTTAATTGATAAAGTGATCGATAAGCGCCCTTAATACACTTACCAAGAATATTTATTTTGAGCGATACAAATACCACCAATAGCGCAGAAAAAATTCTGTATTGCTCTTTTTGCGGAAAAAGTCAGCATGAAGTTAAAAAGCTGATTGCCGGTCCCTCGGTTTTTATTTGCGATGAATGTATTGATCTATGTACTGACATCATCCAGGAAGAGTTGGCTAAGCTGCCAAAAGAAGAGGGCGATGATTCTTTGCCAACCCCTCACCAGATTCGCGAAAACCTTGATCAGTATGTAATTGGTCAGGATCAGGCAAAAAAGACTTTAGCAGTTGCGGTTTATAACCATTACAAGCGCTTACAGTATTTACCCAAACCCAAAAAAGAGAAATTGGATAAGGATGGCAAGCCTGTTGAGGCTAGTGCGGACAAAAAAGAATCTAAGCTTCCTGCCAAGGCTATCGTTGATGGCGTCGAATTAGCAAAGAGCAACATTCTGCTAATTGGTCCAACAGGCTCTGGCAAGACTCTCTTGGCACAGACTTTGGCGCGTATGCTTGATGTGCCTTTTGTTATGGCTGATGCAACTACATTGACTGAAGCAGGTTATGTTGGTGAAGATGTAGAGAATATTATTCAAAAGCTTTTACAAGCCTGTGATTACAACGTAGAAAAAGCACAACGCGGCATTGTCTATATCGATGAGATTGACAAGATTTCGCGTAAATCCGACAACCCTTCTATTACTCGTGACGTATCAGGCGAGGGTGTTCAGCAAGCTTTGTTGAAACTTGTTGAGGGCACCATGGCTTCTGTTCCTCCTCAAGGTGGTCGTAAACATCCAAACCAAGATTTTTTACAAGTTGATACAACCAATATTTTGTTTATTTGCGGTGGCGCATTTGACGGCCTCGAAAAAGTGATTCAGCAACGTACTGCTAAAACTGGAATTGGTTTTAATGCAGCGGTCCCTGGAAAAGATGATCGAGGTGTGAGTGATCTATTAATTGAAGTTGAGCCGGAAGATTTAATTAAATTTGGCTTAATTCCTGAGCTGATAGGTCGCTTGCCAGTAGTGGCGACTTTGGCGCAACTTGATGAAACCGCGTTAATTCAGATTCTGACTGAGCCTAAAAATGCCTTAGTAAAGCAATATCAAGCTTTGCTCACCATGGAGGGCTCTGAGTTAGAGGTTCGTCCAGCAGCGTTATCTGCGATTGCTAAAAAAGCCATTGCTCGTAAAACTGGGGCGCGAGGACTAAGATCCATCCTCGAAGGCTCCCTCATGGATGTGATGTATGACCTTCCATCCCTAAAAAATGTGCAAAAAGTTGTCATTGATGAAAACACCATTGCTGAGGGGGGTAAACCCATCTTGGTCTACAAGCAAGGTGATGACTCTGTAGAAATTAGCAAAAAAGCCTAATTTTTCAGTTTTTTTGCAGTTTTCAGAGGGTTTTTGCTCATTTTTGGCACTTTTACCCCTTGTTTTTCACTTAGGGGTGCCCATATAGGTAGTATCCTATTCATGAAATATGTCCGTATCTAGTGGTGCGGCATTTTTAATGAATTTTACGGAATGACTACTTTGGAGGAATTGCCCCATGCCTGGCCACTTATTACTACCCTCTGAACCTATTCAACTGCCTTTGCTCCCATTGCGGGATGTGGTGGTGTTTCCGCACATGGTGATCCCCTTATTTGTGGGTCGTCCTAAATCTATTAAAGCGCTTGAGGCCGCCATGGAAACCGGCAAGAATGTCCTGCTGGTTGCTCAAAAAACAGCTGCTAAGGATGAGCCTTCGGTCGAAGATCTCTACGAGGTAGGTTGTATCGCCAACATTCTCCAGATGCTCAAATTGCCCGATGGCACAGTTAAGGTCTTAGTTGAAGGCGTGCAACGAGCTGAAGTCAGTCAAGTTGAAGATAGCCAAGGCTATTTCTCTTGTGAGGCTACCCCTACACCGATCAGTTCAATAGATGCTCACGAAACTGAAGCCTTGCGTCGCGCAATCATGGCGCAATTTGATCAGTACGTAAAACTCAATAAGAAAGTACCGCAAGAGATTCTTTCATCATTGGGCGGCATTGATGATCCAAGCCGTTTAGCGGATACGATTTGCGCGCATCTACCAGTTAAGCTTGAGCAAAAGCAACGTTTGTTGGAGATGACTGATGTTGTGCAGCGCCTAGAAAGTCTATTGGCTGATCTTGAGAGTGAAATTGATATTCTGCAGGTTGAGAAAAGAATCCGTGGACGCGTGAAGCGTCAAATGGAAAAGAGTCAGCGCGAGTATTACCTCAACGAACAAGTCAAAGCGATTCAAAAGGAATTAGGTGAGGGCGAAGAGGGTGCCGACCTTGAGGAGCTCGAGAAACGCATCAAAGCGGCTCGTATGCCTAAAGAGGCTCTTAAGAAAGCTGAGTCTGAATTAAAGAAACTCAAACTGATGTCACCAATGTCTGCTGAAGCTACTGTTATTCGTAACTTCATTGATACCTTAGTTAATCTTCCTTGGAAGAAAAAAACCAAAATCAATAATGATCTTTCTAATGCCGAGAAGGTATTGGATGAAGACCACTATGGTTTAGATAAGGTTAAAGAGCGCATCTTGGAGTACCTCGCAGTTCAACAACGCGTTGACCGTGTAAAAGCCCCTATTCTTTGTTTAGTGGGTCCCCCAGGCGTTGGTAAGACTTCCCTAGGTCAATCGATTGCACGTGCCACCAATCGCAAGTTTGTTCGCATGGCTTTAGGAGGTGTTCGCGATGAGTCTGAAATTCGTGGCCATCGTCGTACCTACATTGGCTCCATGCCTGGCAAGATTCTGACTAGCTTAACTAAGGTTGGCGTTCGTAATCCGTTGTTCCTCTTGGATGAAGTAGATAAGATGGGCATGGATTTCCGAGGTGACCCTGCCAGTGCTTTGCTTGAGGTTTTAGACCCAGAGCAAAATCACACTTTCCAGGATCATTATGTGGAAGTTGATTTTGATTTGTCCGACGTCATGTTTGTTGCGACATCAAACTCCTTAAACATTCCTGGCCCATTGTTAGATCGCCTAGAAATTATTCGCCTTGCTGGTTACACCGAGGATGAAAAGACTAGTATTGCGACGAATTATTTAATCCCTAAACAGATTAAAAATAATGGCTTAAAGAAGGATGAGCTCAAGATTGAGGAGAGCGCTGTTCGTAGCATGATTCGTTACTACACGCGCGAAGCAGGTGTGCGCTCTCTTGAGCGTGAGATCAGCAAGATTTGCCGAAAAGTTGTCAAACTCTTGTTACTCAAGAAAGAGGCTGCGCCAGTCACTGTCAATGCGGATAATTTAGAGAAGTTCCTCTCAGTCAAAATGTATGACTTTGGTTTGGCTGCTAAAGAAAATCAAGTGGGTCAAGTTACTGGTTTAGCCTGGACTGAGGTTGGTGGAGATCTTCTGACCATTGAGGCTGCGGTAATGCCAGGTAAAGGTGTCATCACCCGCACTGGTTCTATCGGTGATGTGATGAAAGAATCGGTTGAGGCTGCTAAGACTGTGGTGCGCTCTAGAGCACGCTTGCTAGGAATCGCCGATGAGGCTTTTGAGAAGAAAGATATTCACATTCACTTCCCAGATGGCGCCACTCCTAAAGATGGACCTTCGGCAGGCATTGCCATTACGACAGCCTTAGTCTCTGTCTTTACAGGCATTCCGATTCGATCTGATGTTGCTATGACTGGTGAAATTACTTTGCGTGGCGAAGTATTGCCTATAGGTGGTCTCAAAGAAAAGCTACTGGCTGCCCACCGAGGCGGTATTAAGCTTGCTTTGATACCGGAAGAGAACGTCAAGGACTTAATAGACATTCCGGATAATGTAAAAAATGCCATTGAAATTGTTCCAGTGCGTTGGATTGATAAGGTTTTGGAGCTTGCGTTAGAGCGCAAACCAGAGGCTTTGCCAGACCCAACCCCAGAAGAGTTGGCTAAAAAGGCTGCCGAGGCTAGCAAGGCTACTGAAAAGCTGTCTTCAGGAGAGGCTCTAAAGCACTGATAGCACTAGATATTGCTGGAAAAGAAAGGGATTTTTCATTTGATTTGAGTCATTTTTCTGCTTGAATCCTATGAAGAATTCCTCCTGGCCCTCACTCTAGGTTACAATTTCGTCTGTATTAATTTGGGGCGCTTAGCTCAGATGGTAGAGCGTCTGCCTTACACGCAGAATGTCGGCGGTTCGATCCCGTCAGCGCCCACCAGTTTCCCCTATACCTCTTAAAGTATTGCTGGTTTTATCCAGTTTCTGGCTCTCTAGCCACACAAGGTATTCGCCCATTACACTATCAGCATCAACCCATTTCTTGGTAATTAACTCATGTTTGATTCTGTACGCAAGCACCAAAAAATTCTTCAGTTTGCTTTAATGCTGTTTATCGTTCCTTCTTTTGCATTATTTGGAATTTCTAGTTATTCCGAATTTATGGACAAAGAGACGGATTTAGTCAAAGTGAACGGTAAGCCTATTACTTTGCAAGAAGTAGATATGGCTGCCAAGCGTCAAGCGGAGCGGGTTGGCGGAAATGCTCAGATCGCACAGAGCCTGCCATTTCGTCAGGCAATCTTAAATGAGCTATTACAGCAACGTATTTTAGGCTTTGCTGTCAATGATCTTCGTTTGCAGGTTGGTAAGAAGGAGTTGGTCAGCAGTTTGCAAAAGATTCCTCAAATTCGAGCCCTGTATCGCGAAGATGGAACTTTCGATGATGCTCGCTTTAAGCAGCTTCTAGCTAACAATGGCATGAATGAGGAGCAGTTTTATGCAAGCCAAAGCTTTGAGCTCAAGATCGCCCAGCTTGTCAATTCTGTGGCGCGTACCGAACTAGCCAATCCAAAATTATCTGGAATTATTTCTTCACTATACGACACTGAAAGACAGGTTCAAGCCTTGCAATTTAATGCCAAGGATTATGTGTCAAAGGTTAATCCAAGTGCCGATGAATTAAAGGCATTCTATGAAGCTAACGCCAAACTTTTTGAGCAGCCTGAATACCTTGATGTGGAATATCTTGTTCTCAGAGCTGACCCAAAAGAGGATCCCAAAGTATTTAGCGAAAAAGCAGATGTCTTTGCCAATATGACTTATGACCAGTCTGATAGCCTTAAGC
>JACCDI010751199.1_pt1 | contig 21851 bp, 14 predicted proteins | sample 7442791 | NCBI WGS metagenome assembly JACCDI01 (sample SAMN15323434, study PRJNA562643) | freshwater metagenome | isolation source: river surface water | place: USA:Blue River Watershed | collected 2017-08-15
AATACGGGGATTGATTGTTCTTGTATAGGCGTCGGCGAGACAAAGCCGAGTTCTGAAATTGCCTGTACAACTTTCGGACTGACACCCAATTGTTCAAATGGGTTCATAAATTTTTATAAAGTTTTAATTACAAGCCACTTGCTTGCGCCGCAAAGGTACTAATAAATGTCACATAAACAAATAAGAACAAAAAAACGGGGCTAGATTGCCTCTAACCCCGAACTAAACTAACTAAACTAAACCTGAAAAGTATTAAAAAAACTATTTGTTGTTGTCAATTAACATTGGAGTTTTACCGTCTGTAACTATTACTTTAGCATTTGGTGATTTTGCCAACTCAATAAATGCCTCAATAGTCCTAATTCTTATAATCTCTTCTGTTAATCCTTCTGATAATATTTTTTGTGAATCTCTTTTCCCCTTCGCTTCTATAATTACTCTCTCTGCTTCTAACTTCTCTTGCTGCAATAAAAATTCCATTCGCATTGCATTTTGCTCTGCTTGTAACTTCTGCTCTATTGAACTTGCTAAACCTCCTGGCAATTGAATACTCTTCATTAATACAGCTTCTATTATGATACCCTGTGGCTCTAATACAGTAACCATCTTACTTTTTATTGCATTCTCTATATTAGACCTCATGCCTGAATGCATGTCTTTTGCAAAATATTGTGCACAAACATCTGCCGATGCTGATCTGAAAACATTCGTAATAATACCCTCATACTCCAATCCGATGTTCTTAATTAACATTGGTAACTTCTCTGGATTTATTCTGTAAAGTATACTTATCTGTGAAGTAATACTCAATCCCTCCTTACTTGGTAGACTTAAACTTAATTCAATGTTTTTAGTCTGTGATGAGGCTTTTATTACTTTACTCAATATCGGATTATATACTATACTACCTTGTGTTACCACTTCAGCATTCAGTTTGCCTAATCGTTGTTTAATACCTATCTCACCCGGACGAATTACTGTACAACTACTAATTAAAAGTACTGATACCAGAAAAATTAATGTGCGTTTCATATCTTATCAATTTATATATTGATTAATACAAAAATTGACAATTTTGTTTATAAATTTTTATTTATATTTTTCATGTTATACATAAAAATAATTTATGTATTTCAAAAAATATATTTTATAAATAAAATAAAAAAGAAAAAAATAAGAATTAATTATTTGACATTAGTTATTGTCAAATTCTGTACTCAGTTTAAATCTTAGAATTCGACCGTTACCAGCATCACATACGTATAAAGTTTGTCCGTAATATGCTAAAGCACCAGGATTTCTGAATTGTTTAGCACTAGCACCTCTGCCACCAAAAGATACTTTTATATTCTTCTTTGAAGCGTAGCCCGGTGGAGGTTGTACGCCTTCTAATCCGTTTAACGCAAAGAGATACACTGAATCTTTTGCAGCATCTGAAACAAATATAAAATTACTACCGTCACCTGCAATAGTTACACCACGCGGATTTGTAAATCTATTAGGAGTATAAATAAAGCCTTCTGCTTTTGAAGTGTCTTGTCCGGCTAATGATGTATTCAATGTATACGACGATCCGAAATCTGAAGATTCAAATTTAATGTATTGTACTTTTAATGATGTAGTACTTGAAATTGAAGTAAATAAAAAATCACCGCCCGTTTTTACGTTTGTAGATTGTGGTGCTTTTGCTAAAGTTGAAATTGCAAAAGGCTTTTTAAAATAATCAGCGATTAAACCTTGTTCAGTTTGAACGTTAACTGTAGTTACAAACTTATCATTCTGATTAAAAACTAAAATCGCATCATCGGGCCCACCAATTTGTGCTATATTATTCGAAGGTCCTGTTCTAGTAACATAATAATTATTGTCAGCCATTACGCTTATACCACTAATATGTACCGCAGTATCAGATGTTGTAAAACTAGTTTTGAAATAAAACGGATGTATGATTGTTTTTGTAATTCTTGAATTTGACAAGCCATAACCAGAAGATGATACTAGCTGTAATCTATAAATTGCATCTAATGTATAATTCACTCCATTAATCAATGTATCTTTTGTACCTACTGCTAATAATTCTAAACTTCTATCCATCGCAATTGCTTTTACACCTTGCAATGTTCTTTCAGATACTTTTCTTCCCGATTGATCAAAGCTTATAATTTTATTTGCACTTGGGTCAGCTATATATATTAATTCATCATAACCAATCGTAATATCTTGTGGATTAGCTGACAATTTTATTTCTGGCAAAATAGGTACAAATGCAATTGGCTGTTCATCATAATTAGGCACATCTATAAATCCTAAATCTGTTTTATCACCAAAAGGTTTTTCACATGCAGTAAAAATTAATGCAATTGAAAAAATGAATATGTATTTCAGATGTATAATCTTCATCTTATTTTTCTTTTTTATTTAATGATAATTGCAATCCGATTTGTTGTGTTGTACCTAAATATGGATGTGGGTCTGCAGCATAATCAAATGTTAATGGATATCGACCCACTCTTGTTCTTAAAGCAATTCCAAACGTAGGAATCGGTTGATCTTTCACTCCAATTTTATAGCCTGCTCTTAAAGCAACAATATTCATCCAGCTATACTCTGCTCCTAATCTTATATTTTCTGAGTTGTCATTCGGATGATGCAATTCAGCGGCTATCATCACAGAATTTTTCTTGTCTTTATAAGGCACCATCGATAATCCCATTTTAAACATTGTAGGTGCAGCGTAAGCATTGATATCAGGATTGTTAGTGTTGAATGCTGCTAATGTATTCGTCTCACCATCGATTCGTGTATTTACTCCGAAATTATTTAAGAAAACTGCAAATCGTAAATCTTTAAAATCTGTTCGGTAAAGAAAACCAACATCAATGACGCCAGAGTGAACATAGTATTCATCAATTCCTTCATATATATATTTCAAGTTTACACCGTAGCTAAAATAGTCTGACAATACTTTCGCATAACTTGCTCCTATCGCTAAATTTTGTGCATAGAAATATTCACCAGTTCCATTCGGCTGAAATTCTGTTCTCTTCTCCATAGCATCTGATCTGAAAGACTGTATATTTAAGCCCCATCTATGATAACGCTTCGTCGGAAATATTACTGACAAATACGTATTCTGCATATCTGAAAAATATAGAGTATTTGATAAAGCAAAAGTTGTTTGCTGAACATCTACCATGCTAGCCGGATTTGTATTGGTTGAATACGCATCACCTTGTACCGCAATACCCGTACCTCCCATGGCTGACATACGTGGTGAATTACTCAATTTCAAAAAAGTAAAGGCCGCTGTACCCGCTCTTTGTCCGCCTAAATTCGGCAACAACTGAGCCTGCACCGCAGATCCTATTAGCATTAATATTATGAGATAAATTTTCTTCATTAATTCTTTTATATAATGGGTTATTAAGTGATTTGAAAATTGAGTTATTGAGGTGTACTCCTGTATAACTAAATAACCTAATTCCTTAATAACCTAATTTCTATTTTCTATTTTCGTTTTTCTTTCTAGTTACTAGTCACTAGCTACTGGTTACTAATTTTAAAACTGCCACATCACCCCAAACATCACTTGTCTCGGTGTTAAAAATCTCGCCGGGTTAAATGGTGGCGCTCCATTATCTTGCGGGTCTGGGTAATTCGGATCTCTAAAACCATTTGGTAAAGGATCTCCTGCTTCGTAAGCTCTACCTGTAACCGGATTAATTATAGCTGCGTTTTTATTATCAAATAAATTCTTAACCTCAAAACTGAAACTTAACATTTGTCCGCGTTTTAGTGGCACATCCCTTGTAATTCTAATATCTGTATTCCACCAAGCACTACCTATTTCTGAGAATGGATTCTGCTCATCTGGCTCGTAAATTGGTCGGCCTGTAGGCGTTACTCCATTTTGGAAATTAGGCGTGTATCTTAATCCTGATTTATATGTTGAATTAAAAAATACTCTGAAATTATTGAAATTCACTCTACCTATTCTGAAACTAGTATCTGGCTTAAAGATGATCATCAATTTAAAATCTAATGGTCTATCCCAAGCTAAGTATTGTTCTACTGTTGGTGATACTGCACCATTTTGTAAAATCTGTAATTGAGATTCTTGTGCTGAGTTTGATTTGCCTGTTGCAATTTGATATGCACCACTAAAGCTTACACTTAAATATTTTTTAATTCTTCTATTAAGTGTAATCTCGAATCCTCTGATTCTTGCATAATCTTGATTAATACTAAAATTCTTCTCAACAAATCTACCTGTTTGATCTTTTACAATAATTCTTCTACTTACGATGTAATCGAATTTATCATTATAGAACGCAGTTGCAGTGATTGCAAAGTTCGATGTCACTTGCGTTTTTATACCTACTTCGTATGATACTGTAACTTCTGGATTTATATCTGGATTTCCTAGGTTTGATAAGAAAGATCTATTTTGATAAACTGGATCTAAACCTGCATAAACAAATCTAGGATGTGGTAACCTACTTAAATGACCGTAGTTAAAATACAATACATTGTTTTCTGACACTGGGAACGAAATCCTTAATTTAGGCAATAGTCTAAACTTATATCTTCTTCCTAAAATTTCTGTGCTGTTTTTTAAATAGCTTTCTCTGATCGGATCAATTACTGGAGCATTTGGATCTTCAACTGATTGATCAGCAAACTTGCCAGGCGCCCAGTAATTTAAACGCATACCTAAGTTCATGATGATACCTTTGTAACGAATTTCATCTTGAATGAAAATACCCCCTGTTGCTGGTTTTACTTTCCAAATATCATTTGTTTGTCCGATACTCGAAGATGCTGTTGTAGTTGTATCATCAATGATAATTGGTGCTCCTATCCATGGTCTCGTAACATCGACCCATTGGTATTCTTGTTCTTTATGCTCTATACCAAAGCTTATAAAATTTGCTTTGTTCGGTGTATAATTGAATTTTACTTTAAATGTATTTTCAATTGCATAGTGATCATGCCATAAAGTTGAAACGCCACCGTTGTTGTATAAACCCGGACCAGGGTTAACGAATATAATTGTGTCACCCGGATTATAAACTGTTACAGGATCAGTAACGATTGACTGTGGATCATAAATTTGATCAATGGTTGAAGGTCTAAATGGTCTACCGTTTGCATCAGCTCTTAAGTTGGTGAATAATCTTGCGATAGAAACATCCATCGATAATTTTGAATTAAATAAATTCAAATATTGAATGATTGTTAAGTTTGATTTATGAGTATAAGTACTCGCATTGTCCATGTTTAAGCTAAACAAATATTGATAGCCTGGAGTAACAATTGCATTATTACCAATGATCTGTAATGAACGAGTATTTTGATTAATGTTTAAACTATTTTGATTAGAGATTGAAATCTTTTTACCTGGTTTAATATTGTAGGTAAACTTCAAAGTGTTCGACCATTTATTATCTTGGCGTGGAGCCCATATAGAATCATTCTGAGGTATTAGTGATGAGTGTAATTGACGAGCTGGTGTTTTGAAAAACTCATCAGTCAATTCCATATTAACTGAGCCGAAAAAAGTTAACTTCTTTTTTGTAAAAGGTACAGGTGAACCTAATGATAAACTGAACATATCAGTATTCCATTGTGAGCGTTCGTTAAATCCTAAATTATCTCTAAAGTACGAACCATTTACTCTTACACGATCACCACCTTCTCTAATTCTTGTTAATACAACACCTGATGTACCTTCACCAAATTCTGCACCTACACCACCAGTTATTACTTCGATATCATTAATTGCATTTGCTGCAATCTCTACCCCGAAACCTGTACCTGCTAATGGATCTTGTGCATTGATACCATCTACAAGATATTGTGTTTCATATACTCGTCCGCCTCGAATTTGTAAACCATCAGGATTTTGACTTACACCCGCTTGATTAGCAACAATAGATTGAACGTCTTTTACGCTCATATCTTTTATATCTTCTGCAGTAACTTTTGCACTTGACTTGCCTGACTCTAAATCTACAATGGTTTTTTGACCTAATACCTCAACCATTCCAATTTCTGCAGTTACTTCTGATAATTGAACATTTAATGTTGTGGTATTTCCATTAGAAATTTTAATACCATTATTTAATTGTTCTTTATACCCTAAGTAAACAATTTTAACACTGTATTCTCCGGGTTTAATATTAGTAATGGTATAATTACCATTTACATCTGTAGGTACTGCATAATAAGTACCAACAATACTTACCGTCGCTCCTATTACTGTCTCTTTAGTTTTACGATCTATTACTTTACCTTTTAATACACCTGTTTGAGCGTACGTAAGATTGGCAATAAAAACTAAAACTATTATATGTAAAAATTTCTTCATTCGATTTTAAACTACCAGTTAAATTCAACATTTAAAATTTGTTGAAATAATTTTTTCAACTCATCAGTTTGTCCGTTTGTATCTGCATCTCCTGCTAACTTAAATAAATCAGTAGAGAAAAAAATCATATTTGTTTGATTATTGAAGTTTGTGCTTTTGCCAGCTAAAACTCTAGTTGCAATAACACCGTTAGTCTTTCGTATCTGCCCGGTATATAATGGCAATGCACTCTGTTTAATAAAAAAAGGATCTACCGCATCAGAGAAGTTCGAAACTTTTAATGTAGGGTATCCAATTGCATTAACAGCATTGGGTATCAATAAAGAATCGACTGGCAAAGTTGCTTTTTGATTCGCCGCATAAAAAGTTTGAAAACTATCTACTGGTGTGTATTGATATAGAGTTGAATTTTTATCAAAGTTATTTGGAGATGCATTATTCGAGATGTCAGTTGCAATAAACATCTTACCATTATTATTTAGGTAATTTTGAAATGCAGATGCAGCATCTTCGAGTATCATTCCTCCAGCAGTTGCTGATTGTGAATTATCAGAATAGATAAATACTTTGTCGTATAAATTTAAAAATAATCTAAAAGTCGGATTCCAATATTTTGGAATGTAGGCTTTATTTAATCTATAAAAATCATAAAAATCAGCTGCTCCATATGCTTCAGATATAGCTTGTTTATAAACTACATCAGCATTCGGAGTAGTAGCAATATTAAAAGCATCTAATACTAATAGATCTGAAGTTTTCTTTTTTAATATGAAAGCACTCATTGAATCCAATGCACTTTCAGCGCCAGATTGATCTTTTACTTTAATGTAAATCTTATTTGATCCTCCTACTACTAGTCCTTTAATTCTTTTGTTTAAATTGATCGCATTTACTCCGCCATAAACTGTAGCTTCTGTAGTACCATCCGTCTCGGCATTAACTGGAACAAAACTTGCAAAATTATAGTTCTTAGAAATAGAGAACCATTCTGAATTATTTACTTTCAAATAAACTGAATCTAAGGTCTCATTACCATCTAAATCTGTAGCTGTCCATAATAATGAAAAAACAGAAAATATACTATCACCCTTTATCATGTTTTGATCGAAGGCAATCGTAGGTAAAGTATTTTTAATTGGAATCTTAAGGAATGCCGGACTCAAATCTTTATTTTGATTGTTGTCGATTGCACGAACATAAAATTTAATATCTGCTGTATCAGAATTTGAGTTAATCGAAAATCTAAAAGTTGAATCTTGTTTATCAGTGAATGTCCAGGTTAAACTATCAAATGATATTTCATAACCAATAACATAACCATCCTTATCTTCACCTGACCAATTTAATCTGACAATGGTATTTAATCGATCTGTACCTGATCGATCAATGCTTTCTAAAAAAATAGAAGTAATCGGATTGGTATTGATTAATAATTCATCTTCTTTACGACAAGAAATTAATACGATAAAGGCAAATAGTACAAGTAAAATTTTACGCATTCAGCAAATATTTTTGGCTCTTAAAAAAGCATGCTAAAATACTTCAAATTAATGAGATTCAATAATTTCAGCGTTAATTTAATATTAAAAACATATACTAATTGAAGTGGTAAAATCAGAATTAATATCTATACTTAATTAGAATATTATAATCAGTCAAAAAAACGGGGTTTTGTGTTAAAATTCGATAGTTAATATCATTTAAAATATCCTTTTCAAAGTCGATATTATAAGAATATTTAGAGTTTAAGTAAGAATATGGGAGTTTAGTGTAATGGTATAATGGGAGATATCTTGCAATTTTGCTTAACTTATTGATGTATGAGTCAGAGAAGTCCCCAAAACACAAAAATATTGGTAAGAATTCATTAGAATAATAAAACGGATTATTTTCATCTGTGAATTGGTATTGCAATTCAGTACTTGTGCATGAATCAAAATTCTGACAAACATTTAAAGTTTCATATGGAAAAGGATTCTCAAAACGAGTTTGAGGATTTATTTCTGTTGCAGAGATACTTGTTAATTTAGAATTTGAATAGCTAAACGATAGTGAATATGGATTTGACGTCTTAAAATATTTAATTTTTGATATAAGATATTTTTGTGTTTTACTATCATATAAGTAATCAATTTCAATGTCTTGATCATAGCCATTTCTGTCAATCAATTTAGTTAATCTCCCTGCATAATATTCAGGTTCATATATCATCAAATCATTTGAATCATTGGTTATTATTAATCTAGACCAAAGTCTTTTTGTGATAGAATCTTCTATGAACTGAATCTTTATTTTGTTCAGCAAAATTGATTGCTCATACTTTTCGAACTCTATGTAATCTACTCTATTGGAAATAGGTGGTTTAATATCATCATTTGAGAAATTTTGAGGATTGAAATCTTCTGATTTATCATTACAAGATAGAATGAGAATTGTAAAAAATAAAGAAATATAATTGACAATCGATTTCATGCTTAAAGATAAAAAAAGGCAGAATAATTTACATTATTCTGCCTTCAATTTAATAAGTATAATAATTACTTCAATACTACTACTCTACCTGTATTTAATATACCATCATTTTCTGATTGTATAACATAAATATAAGTACCATTTGTTAAGTTAGAAGTCTCAATTCTAGCATTTCCTTCAGTTGAAGATAATGTTTTAGATGCTACTAAATTACCTAATATATCATATACTGAAACACTAATGTTTTCAGAAGATTTAGGCATTGTATATTTTAAATTGATATTTGAATTTGTTGGATTTGGATAAACCACAACTTCACCTTTGTTGTAAGCATTTGAGTTAATACCAACTAATTGACGTGAGTATCCTTCAAAATCATTATTATTTCTTGGTAACAATTTCATATTACTAAATGAATACGTCATGATACCAGTTATAGAGATCATTGTATCGCCTTTTTCTACTACTAAAATTGGCAAACCTGTATTAGGTGTCCAAGATGAATCATTCACATATGAAACATTTTTAGATGAGAACGCAGTCGAAGTTTGACGACCCGCTAAAACTCTTGAACCAGCACCTGCATCAGAAGTATCTCTACCTACTCTGTACTCAGCGAAATTACTTGGCGCATCGGCATTTGTATTTGTTATATATAGACCTTTGCCAGATGTTGCTGCAAATTTAATCAACATAGATTCATAAGCTTCACCTTGAGTTGTAGTATATATTCTAAATGAATCTGGTTCTAAAGTAACTGGTGTAATTGTACCTGTACCACTCTTCTGAATGTTTGTTACACTTTCTAAACGAGTTAATCCGAAATATTCTTTTACAGTACCAGTAATAGAAACCTTATCTCCAGTTGCTAACTGATCTAAACCAGTACCACCTACTACTGGTATACCAGCGAAAGTGCTCTGATTTTCTTGTTGAATATAAACATAACCCAAATCACTAACTGATGCAGTTACAACACCAGCAACAGTTACACTTTGATCAACATAACCAGAATTACCCCCTCTGAATGGTGTATATTGCAAATCAAATATTGTTAATCCGTTATTTCTAACAACATAGAATTTAGGGTCTTCAGTAGGCACATTCGGAATTCTGCTTAATAAAGAATCAGCTGAATTATCTCTTGCCTCAATAAAATATTTCACAAAAGATGCATCTGCTTGTGCAGGAATTGTTGCCGAGTATGAATTACCATTTGCAACCATTGGTACTGAAATGTAATTTTGATTAGAAGTACCAACAGCGTAGTACAATTTTGCAAACTTAATACCATCTGCATCTGTGATATTCGCTGAAATTGTTACTGCGTCATTATTAGTAGGTACAGCAACATTTTTTGATACAGCTGTAATAGTTGGAGCTGAGGCACCATAAACTAAATCAGCACGATCAAATGGATGAATTTCATATCCTCTGTTATTTTTCGAGTGAATAATTACACCTTTAATAGAAGTTATAAAGTCACCAACATTAGGAGCAATGAATGTACCACCAGTTGCAGGCAAACGCATAGCTAAAAATCTGTCTGATACGTTCACGCTATGTCCTTAAGCATCAGCGATGTGAAAACTAACACGAGAACCATTACTAAATGGATCAACAGTTACAACAGTCATGTTTCTTAACTCAACATATTGACCTTCGTATTGCTCACCTGTTGTTAAAATATTTTGTCTATTATTATCATTCAATTCACCTGCTGTAATCAATTTTGATTTAACAGTGATACCTGAACCTAATAATTGAATTGGTGTAGCTGGATTAGTAACAATAGGAACTAATTCTGTTTCACCTGAAAACTCTATAACAGTTCCAGTAATTTCAACAGAGTCACCTGCTACTAATGATAATATACCTGTTCCTCCATCATCACCTGCAGTGTTTGGTGTAGGTTGATAAACATCAATGCCTGAGAATGCAGATCCATCATTTGTTTGAATCCATATTTGCTTACCTTGTACTAAAGTAGATAATGCTGCATCCATAACAACAACTCCTCTTACTCTGATAGTATCAGTTGCACCAATTGGAGAAGCATCATTACCAGCAGCTAAATTTTGCTGAGTAACAGTTTGTACTTCTTGAATTGTTTTCAAAGGATATTGTGCATTCGCAGCGAAACTCGCTCCGAAAATCAATAAGCCTAGAGATAGTAGATTTTTTTTCATCTTATTTTTATTTTTTTATTTCTTATTTAATTATTTAATCAATGCAAATTTGCCTCTAAATTCTATACCAGTTTTATTATCAGTAACTGAAAACAAATAAACTCCTCGTGCTATAATTTGATTGTCGGCCGATAACAGATCCCATGCATGTTCACCGCCAGAATACTTAGTCTGTGTTGCATCTGAATAAGTATTCGTCCAGCGTATGTCTGATCCATTATAATTTTGATCATGTTTAATTTCATCTACTAAATCACCAGAAGCTGTATAAATTCTAATAGTACAATCTTCAGGTAAATTTGCGAAGTATAATTTTTTATCTTCAGGGTTTGTACTTACACCTTCCCATTGTGCTAAACCATAATAAGGGTTAGGGTAAACGAATGGATCACCATTAGCGAAATCATTATTCACTGGCAATCCTGGGAATACTCTTTTTAAACTTGGTGCTGTACTAGACTCTAATGATTCTAAATTATTTACATCATCTCCTTGATCAAAGCTAGTAATTGCAATTGCATGTTGCCATCCATTTTGCACATTGTTAAAAGTATATTTATAGTGATACCATATCGTATCTCCATCACTATCACGCTCTCCGAAATTAACTGAGTCTACTAAACGTACACTCTCTAATCCGGTGTTATTAAAAACTGAATTATCATTTCTATCATACTCAGCTACTAAATTTAATGAACGTAAAATATCTTGTGTTCCCTTTACATCAAAACCTAAAGTAGTTTTATAAATTCTATATCCTTCAAAATCCTTCTTCTTAGAAATAGGATCTACTGAGCTTTCAGAATTTTTACTCCAATATAAATCAATGGTATTGTTGGCTGCAATAACTTTGTTTCTCGGAATATTTGGTGGTGAAGGCAAAACAAATCTGGTGATTTTACCATCTTCATCTCTATCTTCACCTGGATCTAAAATACCATTGAAGTTAGCATCTTCACCATTATATGCTGTCTGTGCAAACAATGAATTTTGCACCATATTCTCTTGTTGTACTGGGTTGTCAGCAGTATTCGGATTTCCATCTTCTTTTTTCTTTGCACATACTAGTGAGAACGACACGTTAATACTTTCACCGGGGGCTACTCTAACGAACGGACCAACTGACATTAAATGTGATCGATTATTTGGTTGACGAAGTGCGGGTCTAATGATTGTTTCCCAGTCACTGCGCTGATTCAATCCAGCTGTCATCTTACCATACTTCTGATTATCGTCGGTAGGTGTAAAATATAATGGGTCAGCGGTGTTTCCGAATTGCCATACATTATAATGTGCCTTAAAATTCGATCTTACACGTGGGTGCGCTAGTCCGTCTTTATCTATTGCACCTAAAAATTTCAAGCCTACATAACTTTCAGTAAAACCAACATCCCCATTAGCATCATATTCATAAGCCATCACCAAAGTATCAATATAACCGTTACCACCCTTATTGAAAAAGGCACCACCTTGTGGTACAGTAATATTTACATTTCTTACAACACCATCCTTCCAATAACCTACATATACTGAGTCCCACGTATTCGCACTATTATTCGTAATCGTATAATTAAGTATTACAAAGTAATTTGCAAAGTTGAAATTGTAATTATAGGCTTCGAAATGAACATCTGCACCTAATGGAAACTGATGTCCGTTAATTTGAATATTGGTACCAGGTACGGTAATATTTTTATCTGTAAAGTCAGATAAAAAATCTTGATGAGAAATTGCAGATATATCGTAAAGCGGATTATCAATTAAGCTAGAACGTTCAGTGATTTTAGCTCCAGTCGCTGCAGTGAATTCGAAACCTTGTTTACCGGTAATATAACCCGAAGCATCATCAATAGCACCGGAACTAACTGCTACTTGTGACCCATTTATAAACCCACCAATCCATAATCCACCTTGAAATAAATGCTCAACACCTGAACCTACAGGGAACTCACAAGAAGAGTAATCTAAAATATTATAAGACCCTCTAAAAGCATTTCCAATCATGCCGAGATTATTTATAGTCATTCGGATGTTACCAGCTGTTGTCTGTCTCTCTTCGAATGATGCTTGTGATTTCGCATTATTACTCAAGAGAACAAATGCTAATAAACTAAATGTTATATACTTTAATTTCATATTAATTAAACACAATTTTTTTCTGAATGTGATATCCATCTTCATCTATGATATTCAAAATATACATTCCTTTTAAAGATGAATTTTTCCATTCATATTTTTTATCATTATCATCAAACCTTATCTCGAAAGATTCAATTTTTTGAGCATTTAAATTATATAATTCAAATTTTAAATTTTCATTTAAATAGAACGCAGAAACATGAATATTCAAATTACTTTTTACGGGATTTTCGATTTGTATTTCTGATGTTCTCTTTTTTTTTATTCCTTCTACTCCTTGTGGCAATGGCTTCATGGGTTTAATGGCGAAGTCTGCTACAATAGGTAAGTGATCTGACATATTATACAAAGCACCTAACACAGTACTTGGCACTGATGTGTTAAGAGGTGCATCGTTAATCGCTAGATTAAAATGTTGACCATCGTTACCTACAGCTTTGTAAGTTCCGGGTACATAATACATCTTCAACGAATCTTGTAAAAGGGATTTAGTGCATAACAAAATATCAAACCTATCATCCATGCCTCCACTAGAAAACCCACCAGTTTGTGTACTATGTGTCGACTGAGTATGAATATCTGCAAACGTAGAATTATTATTCCATGCACCTAATCTATTTATTGGATCTACTAGTTTATTAATCGCATTGGTATTTAATACTAAATTCGAAAAGCCTGCTTCTGTATTTGTATAAACATTATAATCTCCCATTACCATAATATTTTTGGCTTTGCTAAATGAGTTAATATAATTTACAATTTGAGTGGCTTCATTCGCTCTAGTAGCAGCATCTGAACTTGTATTTCCTGCTTTAAAATGCAATACGATTACGCTAAAGAAAATTGTATCTTTTGTTATTGAAATATTTGAATCATTATACATGAAATTGAATGCTGTAATTTCTCTTTGTACAATGCTAACTGTATCTTGATTTAATAACTTAAATTTATTGACATCGTAAAAAACAGTATTTGTTAATGATTTATCGACTCCTGCTTTTGATAAGCTTGCTCTTCTCCATTTAGTAATACCATTTACATTCAATGCTCCATTTAAAACATTTTGTGCGTAATCTGCCACAGCTGATAATTCATTAACACCAATAATGTCTGGTTGTATATGATTAACAATATTTATAAGTAAAGGATTTTTAACAGATGGCTCTTTATTTGTTTCACCATAACGAAACAAATTATATTGCATTACACGAATGGTGTCATCTTGGGCAATAAGTTTCGTATTTAAAACGAAAGTTAAGCAAAGTGCAACAAGGCTAAATTTAAACAGCTTTTTCTTATTCATACAGCTTACAAAAGTACGAATAATATCTCAAAGCTATATTAGAAAATTGTTAAGAATCAGGCTATTTATGAACAATTAATTTAGCTTTTCTGATAAGAGTTTTATTTCTATAATTGGTGATATATTCTCGTATAATATACCATATACTGTTCTGCAAATAGGAATATTTACTTTATGCTGTCTATTTATCTCATGAATACATTTTACCGCATAATAACCTTCTGCAATCATACCCATTTCAAATTGAGCAGATTTAACAGAATAGCCCTTACCAATCATATTACCAAATGTTCTATTTCTAGAGAACTGAGAATATGCAGTAACCAATAAATCTCCTAAATAAGCTGACTCTTTTATATCTCTGTGAATAGGGTGAACTACTGCTAGAAAGGCCTCCATTTCTCTAATTGCATTAGAAATTAATACCGCCTGAAAATTATCTCCGTAATTCAATCCATGGCATATACCAGCAGCTATAGCATATATGTTTTTTAATACTGCACCATACTCAGTACCATAGATATCATCGCTTGTGTTAGTTTTGATATATCTTGTATTGATGAGTGAAGCAAAGACATTAGCATTTTCAATGTTTTCACAAGCAATAGTTAAATAAGATAGCTTTTCTAACGCAACTTCTTCGGCATGGCAAGGACCACTAATAACCAAAAAGTTATTCATCGAAAATTGGTAAACTTCTCTGAAGTAATCACCAATTATTAAATTGTATTCAGGAACAATTCCTTTGATTGCAGAAACGACGAATTTGTTTTCAAAAATCTCTTTAGGAATGTCTTTAATTGTAGAATGTAAAAATGCTGCAGGAACAGCAAATATTAAACAGTCATTCGAGCTAATAATTTCCTCTAAATTAGAACTGACTTTATTTTCAGCAATGTTTATTTCAGCTGATCTTAAGTAATTAAGATTTCTTTTATACTTGCGGATGTTATCAACAGCAGCTTCATCGCGCATCCACCATGAGACATCTCTTTTGGCGTCAATTAATATTTTTACTAATGCTGTTGCCCAACTCCCACCACCTATAACTGCAATGCGGGTATTTTCAGTTAAGTTTGAAATCATGGCAGCAAATATAATAAATTAATAAATTAGACTATTTGCCTTACTTTTTCTCTGCCTTGAACAAATCTTCTTCTTTAACTACTTGGACAGCAATATCGTTCTTTAACAGCTTAGAAATCGCTAAATATGGAGCAGTAACAATTTCTTGTCCTTCTTTCAAACCCTCTAATATCTCAATATACTGATCATCTTGAATACCAGTTTTCACTCTAATCATTTTAGCTTTCCCACTTTCAACTACGAATACGTATTCAAACTCTTCTGCAACTTTTTCTTCCTTAGTATTTTCTTTTTTCGCTTCTCCTTCTTTAGGCTTCTCTGCTGTATATTTTTTCTTATCATTTACAGAGCTAGTATCATCACGAACAGTAACCGCTTGAATTGGTATTGTTAAGATTCTTGTTTTTTTGTTTGTTTGAATATCTACTGTCGCTGAAAGTCCTGGCCTGAAAGGCGATGGCATAGATTTGTCTTTCATTAAATGAGCATAAGACTCTGACAATATTCTAATCTTCACTGTAAAGTTCGTCACTTGATCAGCACTTGTGCCAACTACACTAGCAGAGTTTGCAACTTCAGTAATTATCCCTTTAAACTTAGTATCTAAAAATGCATCTACTTCAATGTTTGCTGTATCACCCACACTTAGTCTGTTAATGTCATTCTCGTTAACATCAACATTCACTTCCATATTACTTAAATTTGCAATTCGCATCATTTCCGTACCTGACATTTGAGTAGTACCCACCACTCTTTCGCCTAACTCTACATTTAATTTTGAGATAGTACCATCTACTGGTGAAAATATCGTGGTCTTAACTAAATTATCTTTCGCTTCTTTTACTGATGCCTCTGCACTTTTTATGTTAAATCTTGCTGCTTCCACATCTGCTTTGGCAACCATGTAATTACTTTTTATTTGCTCGAAGTCAGCATCTGATATTACTTTGTCTTTATGTAGTTTCGAATTTCTTTGAAAAGCTTGTTCTGCTTGAATATATCTTGCTTCTGAATTAGCTAAATTAGCTTTTGAGTTATTTAATGCTGCGGTAGCGCGATCAAGATATGATTCGTAGACATCCGGACGAATTTTAACAAGTAATTGTCCCTTGGTTACTTTATCTCCTTCTTTAACATATAATCCAATAATTTCACCCGATACATCTGGCGAAATTTTGACTTCCATCTCTGGCTGTATTTTACCTGAAGCAGAAACTGTTTCAACAATATCGCGTAATTCGGTTTTCTCAACTGCTACTTCTATCATGTTAGAAGCTCCGAACCATCCGGCTTTTTTACCTATTACCAATACAATTATTAATAATAATGTACCTACACCAATATAAATCAGAGTTTTGTTTTTCTTGCTTATCATTATTGAATTCTAAAATGAATGATAAAAATATTAAAAAGTTAGGGCTTTACCATTATAAAAGTCAAGCAATTTTGCTCTAAACAGTAATTCATATTTAGCTTGCACTAAATCTGCTGCTGATTTAGCCAAACTTGTTTTAGCGATATTGTAATCAATAGCATTGATTAAACCTACATCAAACCTCTTTTGACTATAAGTAAAGGCTTCTTTTAAAGATTCATTGCTTCTGTACGTTGACTCGTATTTTTTACGAGCTGCACTTAAATCTGCTATAGCTTGTTGAACTGTTTTGCCTAAAGTCAATTCAGCGTTTTGTTTATTGATCTCTGCATTTTGCAATTGTAAGTTCGCGCGCTTCACATTATTACGAGCTGAAAAACCATTAAATATCGGAATCGATAAACTGAATTGATAGAATTGTCCGAAGTTGTTTTTCATCTGATTATTAAACGAAGTCGGATTCAAATCGGCATAATCAGAGCTTAATCCTGCACCCAATGTTAATCTCGGATAATAAGCACCTTTCGCTGAAGCTAAACTTCTCTGAGCAGCCTTATATCTATATTCTAAAAGTTTAATATCAGGTAAATTATTTGAAGCATTTTCGTATACTTCTTTTAGTGATGCAACATTACTTACAACCAAATATTGATCAATATTACCAGGCTTTTCAACTTCAAATACTTCACCTGGGTCACGATCTAATAGTTGAATTAGATTAAGTCTTGCTATTACTAAGTTATTCTCTGCATTCGTAACACTTAATTCATCATTCGCAACTTGTGATTTAATATTTAAAACATCACCTTCAGTTGCATTACCCACAGCAGCATTTTTTTGAGCTCGATCTAATTGTAATTTAGTAACTTCTAATTGTTCTTTTGCAACTATTAAAAGCTCTTGATTGAATAAAACATTTAGGTAATTATTGATAACATTTAGTGCAATATCATTTTTTATTTTCTCTAAACTTTTCTTCTCTGCTTCTACATTCATCTCAGAGCTTTTGAAATTATTGATTCTCTGGAAGCCATTGAAAAGAGTGACGTTAGTGTTCGCATTCAAATTTACAGAGTTAACATCTTGCGGCACGTACGAGTTTGTCAAAGGGTTAATCGCACGTCCGTATGTGTGAGTATTAGATGCTTGACTATTCAAATTCGGATACATTGCAAATCGAGCATCAGCTTTATCAATTACTGCTAAATCAACACCTACTTTAGTTTGCTTAATACTTAAGTTATTTTCCATTGCATAGCTAATGCACTTCTCTAATGACCAAACCTGCGCATTCGCTACACCGAATAGTGCTATACTTAAAACAAAAGCTGCAATTACTTTTTTCATTTTTCTTTTTTCTTTTTATTTCCTCATTCTGAATTCTGAATTTTGAATTCTTAATTCATGTAAAATTATACTAAATTCGTTTCGAACTATCATTGAAACGATGATGTTACATTTTCAAGATGTACTTTACTAAGAACCCGAAAGTATTAAAAAAAATCTACCCATCACTGATTTGGGACATTCAGGTTGATGATAAAAGCATTTATTTAACATTTGACGACGGACCAGTACCAGAGGCAACTCCCTATGTACTTGATATATTAGATCAATATAATGCAAAGGCGACCTTCTTTTGTATTGGAGACAATGTTCGCAAACATCCGCATATTTTTAATGACATAATTGCACGCGGACATTCGATAGGTAACCATACATTCAATCATTTAAACGGATGGTCGACGCCTACTGAAGTCTATCTAGAAAACATAGATGAGTGCAGCAAATATACCGGCGACCAATTATTCAGACCTCCATATGGGAGAATAAGTCCCTCGCAAATCAAAGCCTTCAAAGAAAACTACCCAGATTCAAAAATCATTATGTGGGATGTACTCTCTGCTGATTTTGACCTGAAAATTGATGCAGAAAAATGCTATCAAAATGTTATAAAAAATACAGCACCCGGCTCAATAGTAGTTTTTCATGATAGCATTAAAGCGATGCCTAGATTGAAAGATGCGCTACCGAGAGTACTAGAAACTCTGAGTGCGAGAGGTTTTTTATTTAGGAGTATTAAATAATTGTATTGGGTACTGAGTATTGGGTACTGAGAGTACTAAATTTAGAGATTGTACAAGTTAAAATACAAAAGACTATTAATTGCCTATTATTCTCAGTACTCAATACTCAGTACCCAACACATTTATAAAATCAAACAAATGATACGAAAATCCCTTTTAAATATGATGATTGCATTTTTTTCTTAAATTCGCAATTCCTTTTAAAACGATAAAAAACACATATACAATGGCTTTTGATATTGAAATGATTAAAAAGGTCTACGACAACCTTGATGCGAAAGTAAACGCTGCACGTAAAGTCGTAAACAAACCATTAACGCTTACTGAAAAAATATTATATGCCCATCTTTGGGACGGTCAAGCTAGCACTGCATTTGAGAGAGGCAAGTCATATGTTGACTTTGCACCTGATCGTGTGGCAATGCAAGATGCTACTGCTCAAATGGCTTTATTGCAATTCATGCAAGCTGGTAGACCTCAAGTAGCTGTACCATCAACGGTACATTGCGACCACTTGATTCAAGCAAAAGAAGGTGCTTCAAAAGATTTAGCGACAGCAAATACTCAAAATAAAGAAGTTTATGATTTCTTAGCATCGGTATCTAATAAATACGGTATTGGTTTCTGGAAACCAGGTGCAGGTATCATTCACCAAGTGGTGTTAGAGAACTACGCTTTCCCAGGTGGTATGATGATTGGTACTGACTCACACACTGTAAATGCAGGTGGTTTGGGGATGGTAGCGATTGGTGTTGGTGGTGCTGATGCATGTGATGTAATGGCCGGATTACCTTGGGAGCTGAAGTTTCCGAAATTAATCGGTGTGAAGTTAACAGGTAAATTATCAGGCTGGACATCTGCAAAAGACGTTATTTTAAAAGTTGCAGGTATCTTAACTGTTAAAGGTGGTACGGGTGCAATTGTAGAATATTTTGGGGATGGTGCTAATTCATTATCATGTACTGGTAAAGGAACTATCTGTAATATGGGTGCTGAGATCGGTGCTACTACTTCAATTTTCGGATACGATGTGAAGATGGCTGATTACTTAAGGGGTACAGGCCGTGCAGATGTTGCAGAGTTAGCAGATAAAGTTGCTGCACACTTAACAGGTGACGAAGAAGTTTATGCAAACCCTTCAACATATTTCGATCAAGTAATTGAAATTAACTTATCAGAATTAGAACCACATATTAACGGTCCGTTTACACCAGATTTAGCTTGGCCATTATCAAAATTTGCTGCTGCTGTTAAAGAAGCAGGCTGGCCAGCAAAATTAGAAGTCGGATTAATAGGTTCATGTACGAACTCATCATACGAAGATATTTCAAGAGCAGCATCAATAGCTCAACAAGCAGTAGATAAAAACTTAGTTGCGAAAGCAGAGTTCACTATCACTCCAGGTTCTGAGCAAGTAAGATATACAGTTGACAGAGATGGTTACTTAGACATCTTTGGTAAAATGGGTGGTGTGGTATTAGCGAACGCTTGCGGACCATGTATCGGACAGTGGGCAAGACATGGTGCTGAGAAGCAAGAGAAGAATTCAATCATCACTTCATTCAACAGAAACTTCGCAAAACGTGCCGACGGAAATCCGAATACTCACTCATTCGTTGCATCACCAGAAATCGTAACAGCATTTGCAATCGCAGGTGACTTAACTTTCAATCCGGTTACTGATACATTGACTAATGAAAAAGGCGAGCAAGTAAGATTAGACGAACCAAAAGGTATTGAATTGCCGATTAAAGGTTTCGCTGTTGAAGATGCAGGATATCAAGCACCAGCAGAAGATGGATCTAAAGTACAAGTATTAGTATCTGAAACATCAGATCGTTTACAATTATTAGCACCATTTGCAGCTTGGGAAGGTACTGACATCACAGGCTTAAAATTATTAATCAAGGCAAAAGGTAAGTGTACAACAGACCATATATCAATGGCTGGACCATGGTTGAAGTTCCGTGGACATTTAGATAATATTTCAAACAACATGTTAATAGGTGCAATCAACTTCTTCAACGAAAAAGCTGATAGCGTAAAAAATCAATTAACAGGTGAGTACGGTGCAGTACCAGCAACACAAAGAGCTTACAAAGCAGCAGGTATTGGATCAATAGTAGTAGGTGACGAAAACTATGGTGAAGGTTCATCACGTGAGCACGCAGCAATGGAGCCACGTCATTTAGGTGTACGTGCAATTTTAGTAAAATCATTCGCACGTATTCACGAAACAAACTTAAAGAAACAAGGTATGTTAGCATTAACATTTGCTAACCCTGCAGATTACGATAAAATTCAAGAAGACGATACAATCGATATCATTGGCTTGACAAGCTTTGCAGCTAACACTCCATTAACAGTAGTGTTAAATCACAAAGACGGTAGCAAAGATGAAATCAAAGTAAACCATACGTACAACGACCAACAGATAGAGTGGTTCAAGGCGGGTGGAGCGTTGAATATTATTCGTGCGTCGGTAAAATAGTACTGCATTACGTATAGCGTATTGCGTATAGCGTATTGTGAAAACGCAATACGTGATACGCTGTACGCTATACGTTTTATATGAAAATAACTCTAATTGCAATTTCTAAGACCACCGAGCAATACCTCCTCGAAGGCATCGCCATCTACGAAAAGCGATTGCAGCATTATTGCAAGTTCAACAGAATTGAAATTCCTGATTTAAAAAATGCAAAGAGCTTAAGCAAAGAACAGCAGAAACAAAAAGAAGCTGAGCTTATCTTATCAAAAATTAGCAATCAAGATTTCGTAGTAATATTAGATGAACGCGGTAAAGAATATTCATCAATGCAATTAAGTG
>JACCDI011381801.1_pt1 | contig 21834 bp, 18 predicted proteins | sample 7442791 | NCBI WGS metagenome assembly JACCDI01 (sample SAMN15323434, study PRJNA562643) | freshwater metagenome | isolation source: river surface water | place: USA:Blue River Watershed | collected 2017-08-15
AATTTTAAAGCCATAGTTTTCTTAATTTTCATACTTTAGTAGGTAATAAATTTAGTGTCGCAAGATAATAATTATGTATTAATATGCAACATGTTTTTTAAAAATTGTAAAAAAAAAATATTTTACAAGAATTCCATACTCCGATAACGATGCATTTCATTTTTTATTGTGAATCATTAGCATTCCATAAAATATTTTTCTCTCTTTGTACTATATTTACAAAACTTACGTTTTTAAACCGATGAAAAAGTTATTTTTAAACCTATTATTATTATTAATTTCTGTCAACCTTTTTGCGCAGCAAAGCGAAACAATCGCGTTGCAATGGTCTAAAAGTGTCGCATATTCCTATGATAATTACTCGTTTAAAGTTCCTCAATTTCAATCCGAATATTTTGAGTGGGATCCCACGCTCAAAAAAATTACTTTTTCCAAAGTAATTCCTATCGATCAGCCTAATATTGCTGTGACCCTCTCAAATGTAGTTTATGAAGCTATTCCTGCAGCAGAATTGTATGATATCGATTCAAAATCCATTCCTAAAGAGGTACAGTTTGTTACAGAAAATGTCTTGGCTCGTGATGCTTACAAGGCAGTTATGCGATTGTCGCCCATAATTAAAGACGATGGAGGCTACAAAAAAGTGGTTTCTTTTACCTATACCATAAAAAATCATACATTGGATAATAGGGTAGCAGCAGCGCCACAAGCACTTTCAAATTCCGTCTTGGCATCTGGGAAATGGTATCGATTTTTTGTTGAAAAATCGGGGGTGTATAAAATTTCAAAGACATTTCTTCAAAGTTTGGGTATGGATACTTCTCTAGATCCAAGGACGCTCAAAATATATGGCAATGGGGGACGCATGTTGCCGCTTTCAAATGCCGCTTCCTATCCCACAGATTTAGAAGAAAATGCCATTCAATTTATTGGGGAAAACGATGGTGTTTTTGATGCTTCAGATTACATTTTGTTTTATGCTGAGGGCATTGATACTTGGAATACCGAAAGTTTAACAAGTGTAAACCTTTTTTCAGACAAGTCGTATTATTATGTTACCGCTTCTGCCGGAACTGGAAAAAGAATGACTACGGCTGTGGAACCTTCGGGCACTCCAACACTCACTTTTAGCCAATTTGATGATCGAATTTGTTATGAGAAAGATTTGGTCAACGCCGGTAAAGTTGGTAGACGCTGGTTTGGTGAACAATTTAACATTGACAACACCCAAACTTTTTCAATTACGGTTCCTAATATTGATGTATCGGTTCCCATTGAAGTGAAAATCAACACGGCTTCTAAGTCTTTTGGTAATTCCTCATTTAACTTTAAAGCAAATGGTCAAGATATCGGGACGGTTACCTTTCCGCAAATTGTTCCCAATGGTGGCATTGAAGGGTTTGAATCGGCATTGAATACTACTTTTTTAACAACAACCCCTACGCTTTCTTTTGTGATCTCTTATGCAAACGGTGGGGTGCCCAATTCCAATGGGTATCTCGATTTTATTCGTTTGAAAGCCAAGCGAAATTTAACAGGTTATGGCAAACAGTTCCAATTTTCTAATGATACAGCCGAAACGAATATTGGTGTAGGGCAGTATTCTCTAACCAATGCCGTTGGAATTTCACAAGTATGGGACATTACCGATTTGTATAATGTTACAACCTATGAAAACACTTCTGGAGCTTCCTTTTCATTTAAAGTGAATTTAGGAAACGCTAAAAAATATGTTGCGGTAGATCTATCCGATGTTTATTTGCCGTCTAAAGAGTCCAATTCACGCGTTGACAATCAAAATATTAAAGGAACCATCTTTAAAGATGGTAATGGTGTTTTTCAAGATATCGATTATTTGATCATCACCCCTCAATTTTTAGTCAACCAAGCAGAATCGTTAGCCAATTTTCATAGAAATAAATCGGGAATGAGTGTGCGAGTGGTTGTCTTAGAAAAAATTTACCACGAGTTTGCCTCAGGAAAACAAGATATTGCCGCCATTCGCAATTGTATAAAATATGTGTATTGGAATGCTTCTGCTCCAGAAAAACGAGTAAAATATGTCAACTTATTTGGAGACGCTTCATATGACTACAAAGATCGAATCTTCAACAATACCAATACAGTGCCCGTTTTTCACGGATTCAATCCGGCAGCTAGTGAAACAAATAATGCTTCCAATTTTTCATTGTATTCCTCTTTTATGTCGGATGATTTTTATGGATTGATGGATGATACGGAAGGAGCCATGACCAATAGTTTTGATGGAATTGATATTGCAGTAGGCAGAATGCTCGTTGCTTCACCTTCACAAGCGTCCGAAATGGTTCAAAAAGTAATTGAATACCACGACGAGAAATCCTATGGAAGGTGGCGAAATAATTTTGTCATTTATTCTGATGATGCCGATAATAGTACCGATGCTACCTTGCAAGTGGGTTTAAATGATTTAGCCGATGAATTGACCACACAAAAGGCTTTCGTTAACGTTAAAAAAATCCACACCGATGCCTATGTCCAAGAAGTAGCCGCTGGTGGTGAACGCTATCCCGAAGCCAAAAAAGATTTTTTAGATGCATTGCAATTGGGAGCCTTGGTGTTTAATTATTTTGGTCATGGAAATGAAGAATTTTTAGCACGTGAACGCTTGTTTGAAAAATTAGAAGCTCAAAATTTAACCAACCGGTACCGGTATCCATTGTTTGTAACCATCACGTGTGAGTTCACCCGTTTTGATGATCCCAACCGTCCTACAGGTGGTGAATACATGTATTGGAATACCGCTGGTGGCGCCATTGGTTTAATTGCCACGACACGACAAATCGGTGTTTCTACTGGATTTACCATGAATAATTTACTAACGGAAGCTTTGTATGCTTACGGTTCGAACAACTATCCCACGATTGCAGAAGCGCTGCGTAGGACAAAAATTAGCACCGGTTCGGATAATAGAAGGGTTGTTTTTTACATTGGAGATCCCGCTTTGAAATTAGCCATTCCCAAACCCAAAATTGTATTGACGAAGGTGAATGATGTTCCAGTGGGCCAACCCTTGCCTGTTTTGCAAGCATTGAGCACAGTTAAAATAGCAGGAGAAGTGCGAAATGAAAACAATCAATTGCTTTCCAATTATTCAGGGGATTTAGCGGTTCAATTTTTTGACAAGCCGATCAATAGAAGTACCTTAGGAAATGATGGAATAACCGATTCGAACGGATTAATCATCATGGATTTTGTGACTTTGGGTGAAACGATTTTTAGAGGCAACGCAACCGTAGTGAATGGACAATTTGAATTTAGTTTTGTAGTGCCTCAAGATATTCGAATTCCGGTTGGAACCGGAAAAATAAGTTTTTATGCAAAAACGGAAGGAACACCACTAGAAGATCAAACCGGAGTAGATTTATCGGTTCAAGTGGGTGGTGTAAACAGCAATCCAGCTGTTGATACCACACCGCCAACACTTCGTTTGCATATGAATGATGAGTCTTTTATTTCGGGGGGAATCACAAATTGTTCGCCGGTTTTGTTGGCTTTTTTATCCGATGCAAATGGCATCAATACGGCCAGTGGAATTGGACATGATTTAATAGCGATTTTGGATGGAAATGAATCTAATCCGTATGTATTAAACGAATACTATGAAACGGAAAATAACGATTTCACAAAAGGTATTATACGTTTTCCATTCAGAGATTTAACACCTGGCTTGCACACTTTAGTGGTCAAGGCTTGGGATGTGTATAACAATCTAATCACCACTGAAATTCAATTCAATGCCGTTTGTTCCGATGATGGTTTGCGTATTGAAAAAGTATTAAATTATCCCAATCCGTTTGTGAGTTATACCGAGTTTTGGTTCAACCACAACATGCCTTTTGAACCTTTAGAGGTACAGGTGCAAATTTTAACCATTTCAGGTAAATTGGTCAAGACCATTCAGCAACAAGTGCTTACGGATGGCTTTTTAAGTCGATCAGTTACTTGGGATGGGAAAGATGACTTTGGCGATAGAATTGGAAAAGGGGTTTATATCTATAAATTAACTGTTAAATCGGTGACTACGGGGAAAACGGTTGATAAATTTGAGAAACTTGTAATCCTATAATAAAATGTTATATTTGTGAAATTAATATCCTTGTAAAAATGAAGAAAATTGCTTTTTTAGTATCATTTTTGGTAATGGGCCAATTGATGAAAGCGCAAGAAGATAATAGCCGTGTAATTACAACAGGTGTGCCCTTTTTGCTAATTGCTGCAGATGCGCGTTCTGCCGGTTTGGCCGACATGGGTGTCGCAACTTCTGCTGATGCTTTTTCGCAACAATACAACCCTGCTAAATATGCCTTTTCATTGCAAAAGCAAGGTTTTTCGGTGAGTTATACCCCTTATTTGACAAGTATTGCAAATGATATTGCCTTGGGGCAATTGTCCTATTACAACAGAATAAACGAGCAAAGTGCTTTTGCAGGTTCGTTACGTTTTTTTGGTTTGGGCGATATTGAATTGCGTGAGACAGGAGATCCAAATGAAATTCCAAGGGTAGTCAATCCAAATGAATTGGCTTTAGATGGTTCGTATTCCTTAAAGTTGAGCGAACGTTTTGCCATGTCGGTAGGCGGTAGATACATCCGTTCTAGTTTGAGAATTGGTGATGCTAATAATGATGCAACAGCAGCTTCTACTTTTGCAGTAGATGTTGCAGGATATTATCAATCCGAAGAAGTTGTATATGATGATTTTAACGGTCGATGGAGAGCCGGATTTAATTTCCAAAACATGGGGCCAAAAATCAGTTATGATAACGACGAAATTAATAATAATTTTCTCCCCGCCAACATGCGTTTGGGAATGGGATTTGATTTTATATTTGATGAGTACAATAAAATAGGTGTAACTGCCGAAGCTACCAAATTATTAGTTCCTACACCACCGGCATTGGTGGCTGCCGTGGATGCTAATAACAACGGTTCAATTGATCAATCTGAACAAGATGTAGCGGATGATGCGTATACGCAAGCTTTGAGTGATTATAGAAAAATAGGGTGGTCTCAAGGAATCGCAAAATCGTTTAACGATGCTCCTGATGGCTTTTCAGAAGAATTGAAAGAATTTACCTGGGCATTAAGTGCTGAATATTCGTACCAAGATTCATTCGCGCTTCGTTTGGGGTATTTTAACGAACACGAGTTAAAAGGTGCTCGAAAATTCTTTTCAATGGGAGCCGGATTCAAGTATAACGTAGTAAAAATCGACGTTTCTTATTTGTTTTCTGCTTCTAAGGTTAGAAATCCGCTGGAAAATACCTTGCGTTTTTCATTGACCTTTAATTTTGGTGATGAATACGAAGAATTATAATTTGAAATAAAAATAATCACAATCCAAATTCCAACAGAATTTGGATTTTTTTTCCACACATATGAAGCAAATTATCATCCAATCGATCTTTTCAGTTTTGTCAAAAGACGATTTGTCTTTACAAGAAAACGAACTGATGCAGCAAGCTTTTGAAGCCAGAAGTAAAGCCTATGCGCCGTATTCAAAATTTACAGTAGGTGTAGCGATTTTACTCGATAATGGAGTGGTTGTGCAAGGGTCAAATCAAGAGAATGCAGCCTATCCTTCAGGCTTGTGTGCCGAACGTGTAGCTATTTACTATGCGGGGGCCAATTATCCAACTGCAAAAATGGTAAAGATGTTTATTACAGCATCGCCTCAAGATCGAAATTTGCAAGAGCCTATTCCGCCTTGTGGCAGTTGCCGACAAGCGATTGCAGAATATGAAATGAAGCAAGATATTCCTATCGAAATATTTTTTATGGGTGCTGAAGGACCCATTTATAAATCCGATTCATTGAAAAATATTTTACCCTTGGTTTTTGACAAGAATCATCTATAACGATTTCGTAGATTTTTTTAGCGAATTAATACAAAAAATCGTAAAAATCATAGAATTTAATTTTTTCAGTACGATTCTATGTAGTATTTTTGCTTTTCGTAAAATTGCTAGTGTATAGCAATTGACAACCAATAGAAATAAAAAACAAACACCCATGAAGCCAATAACCAAAGAAGTTTACCTTAAGTGGTATGAAGACATGCAGTTTTGGAGAAAATTTGAAGACAAATTAGCTGCTGTTTATATCCAACAAAAAGTTAGAGGATTTTTGCATTTATATAACGGACAAGAAGCGGTACTTGCTGGAGCCATTCACGCGATGGATTTGTCGAAAGATAAAATGATTACAGCTTACAGAAATCACGTGCAACCAATTGCCATGGGAGTAGATCCTAAAAAAGTAATGGCTGAATTGTATGGAAAAGTAACCGGAACTTCTAAAGGTATGGGAGGATCGATGCATATTTTTTCTAAAGAGCATGGGTTTTATGGTGGACACGGAATTGTAGGAGCTCAAATTCCTGTAGGAGCTGGAATTGCTTTTGCTGATAAATATTTTGAAACGGGTGGCGTGACGTTAACCTATTTTGGAGATGGTGCTGCACGTCAAGGTTCCTTGCATGAAGCATTTAACATGGCAATGAATTGGAAATTACCGGTTGTATTTATTGTTGAAAATAATGGATATGCCATGGGAACTTCTGTAGAACGTACCGCAAACCATACCGATATTTGGAAATTAGGTTTAGGCTATGAAATGCCTTGTGGGCCTGTAGACGGAATGAACCCGATAAAAGTGGCGGAAGCCATGCACGAAGCCATCGAAAGAGCACGTCGTGGAGACGGACCTACATTCCTTGAAATGAAAACCTACCGTTACAGAGGACATTCTATGTCTGATGCGCAATTGTACAGAACCAAAGAAGAAGTGGAAGAGTATAAAAAAATCGACCCAATTACTCAGGTTTTAGATATTATAAAAGAGAAAAAATACGCAACCGAAGCAGAAATCGAAGCCATTGATCAAAGAGTTGCTGATTTAGTATCGGAATGTGAAAATTTTGCTGAGGAATCTCCTTTCCCAGAAGTGAATCAATTATACGATGTGGTGTACGAAGAGCCAAATTATCCATTTATTCCTCATAAACTATAAAGAGTATGGCACAAATAATCACAATGCCGCGTTTAAGTGATACAATGACTGAAGGAGTTGTAGCCACTTGGTTGAAAAAAGTGGGAGATACCATTAAAACGGGTGATATTCTTGCTGAAATAGAAACCGATAAAGCGACTATGGAGTTTGAATCATTCCATGATGGGGTGTTATTGCACATTGGCATTCAAGAAGGACAATCAGCGCCTGTTGATTCCTTATTAGCGGTAATTGGGAAAAGTGGTGAAGATATTTCGGTGCTTTTAGCAAGTGGTGCTGCTACAGCAACTAAAGAAGTTGCAGAAACGAAACCAGCTGCATCAAGTGAAGTAGCTATTCCCGCAAATGTAAAAGTAATTACCATGCCACGTTTGTCGGATACGATGACAACAGGAACGGTAGCGACTTGGTTGAAAAAAGTAGGTGATACCGTTAAAGAAGGCGATATTTTAGCAGAAATAGAAACCGATAAGGCGACTATGGAATTTGAATCGTTTAATGCCGGTACACTTTTATATATTGGTATTCAAGAAGGTGATTCGGCTCCGGTTGATACTGTTTTGGCTATTTTAGGCCCTGCCGGTACGGATGTATCCGAAATAGCTGCAAATTATAAAGTTGGTGCGGTAGCTGATTCCGAAACTTCGGAAGCTAAAGTTGAAGAAAAAACTATTTCTCAAGCAGAAACAGCAAACAACACACAACAATCAACAAACACAATTGATAGAATATTTGCTTCACCTTTGGCTAAAAAAATAGCCCAAGATAAAGGCATTAATTTGGCACAAGTAAAAGGGTCGGGTGAAAACGGTCGAATTGTAAAAAATGATATTGAGAATTTCATACCATCAGCTGCATCACCATCAGCTGCTGTTTCAGAAGCAACAGCAACTGTAGCTGCAGTGAAACCATTTGTTCCAGCTGGTGAAGTTTTCAAAGAGGAAATTACCAATTCGCAAATGCGTAAAACCATTGCACGACGTTTATCGGAATCTAAATTTACGGCACCGCATTATTATTTAACTATTGAGTTGGATATGGACAATGCAATTGCTTCACGTAACATGATTAATGGATTACCAGAAACAAAAGTTTCTTTCAATGATATGGTTATTAAAGCTAGTGCGATGGCTTTGAAAAAACATCCACAAGTAAATTCGCAGTGGAGAGAAGATGCTATGGTGATCAATCACCACGTGAACATTGGGGTAGCAGTTGCCGTTGAAGACGGATTAATGGTGCCTGTATTGAAATTCACAGACCAAATGAGTTTAACACAGATTGGTGCTAATGTGAAAGATTTAGCCGGAAAAGCAAAAGCTAAAAAAATACAACCTGCCGAAATGGAAGGAAGTACTTTTACCATTTCTAATTTAGGAATGTTCGGTATTCAATCGTTTACTTCTATTATCAATCAGCCCAACTCTGCTATTTTATCGGTAGGGGCTATCATTGAAAAACCAGTGGTTAAAAACGGACAAATCGTTGTTGGAAACACAATGGTGGTAACTTTAGCTTGCGATCACAGAACAGTTGACGGCGCAACGGGAGCTCAATTTCTACAAACGTTCAAAGCGTTTATGGAAAATCCGGTTACGATGTTGGCCTAACATTATATTTACGATATTAGAATCCCGAAATTTCTTCGGGATTTTTTTATTTCTTATTTTTACCAAAAATAGCAACTATCTTGAAAAATATTATCATCACAGGAACCTCGAGAGGAATAGGATATGAATTGGCGTTACAGTTTGCAAATGCTGGTCACCAGGTTTTGGCGATCTCACGTAAGACACCTCAAGCTTTAATGGAACACCCAAATGTTTCGTGTTTGTCACTCGATATTTCGGTGGCTGAAGATATGCATCAAGTGGCGAAATTTATTGCACAAACTTGGAAAAAAGTGGATGTTTTGCTTCACAATGCCGGAAGTTTATTGCATAAGCCATTTGATCAAATTAGTACAGAAGAATTTCAAAATATTTATAAAGTGAATGTTTTTGCGGTAGCCGAACTGACCAAAATTTGTATTCCATTTATGCAAAAAGGAAGTCATGTGGTAACCATTAGTTCAATGGGAGGCATTCAAGGCAGTATGAAATTTGCAGGATTAGCGGCTTATTCTTCCAGTAAAGGAGCGGTTATAACGCTTTCTGAATTGTTAGCAGAAGAGTACAAAGAACAAGGAATTGCTTTCAATGTTTTAGCACTCGGAGCAGTAAATACAGAAATGTTACAAGAAGCTTTTCCAGGGTATGAAGCGCCAATTTCAGCCAAAGAAATGGCCGATTATATTTTTAATTTTGCCTTAACCGGAAATACGTATTACAACGGAAAAGTACTACAGGTTTCATCGTCAACTCCCTAAATAATTGAGCGAAGTTTTACAAAAATACCTTCCTGAACATGCGGTTACTCATTGTTTTGAGTTAATCAAAGCCAATCATGTGCATTTAAAAATTGTCAATGAGCGTCAAACACGTCATGGCGATTACCGTAAAGATGCGCAAGGTTTTCATTTGATTACTGTAAATGCTAGTTTGAATAAATACCGCTTTTTAATTACTTTGATTCACGAAATTGCCCATTTAGTAGCGTTTGAAAAATTTGGTCGTCACATCAAGCCTCACGGCGAAGAATGGAAACTTTCTTTCCAACGTTTGATGGTGCCTTTCATTCGTCCCGAAATTTTTCCCCATCAATTGTTGCCCTTATTGGCTAAGCATTTTAGAAACCCAAAAGCGAGTAGCGATACAGATGCAAAATTAGCACTAGCATTAAAACAGTTTGACCAGAAAGTAACCGATAAAAATTATATCTTTGAAATTCCAATGGGAAGTCATTTTAGGATTTCGAATGGTAAAATTTTCAAGAAAATTGCCTTACGTGTAAAGCGATATGAATGTTTAGAAATACGTTCTGGACGCTTGTATCTTTTTCAGCCTAATGCTGAGGTAGAGTTGTTGCCAAATTCGTGACAACCTTAGAAAAATGAAGAAAATGAATAAAAACTATTATGCCATTGTCATGGCTGGAGGAGTTGGTTCACGGTTTTGGCCGGTAAGTACTACCGCGTTTCCCAAGCAATTTCACGATATGCTTGGAACGGGTGAAACTTTGATTCAAAAGACTGTTTCCAGGTTATCAAAGTTGATTCCAATTGAAAATATTTTGATATTAACCAATGAAAAGTATAAGGATTTAGTTTCCGACCAATTACCGCACATTTCTGATGCACAAGTTTTGTTGGAGCCTGCAATGCGCAATACTGCCCCTTGTATTTTATACGCTTCTTTAAAAATTCAAAAGCAGAATCCTGAAGCATTGATGGTGGTTGCTCCATCAGATCATTGGATTGAAGATGAAGCTGCTTTTATTCATGATTTGCAACAATCGTTTGACTATTGTGCTGCAAATCAGGCATTGATGACACTTGGAATTAAGCCTACTTTTCCCAATACAGGATTTGGTTATATCGAATTCGATCAAAAAGATGAGCGTGCTATTAAAAAGGTATCTCAATTTCGAGAAAAGCCTGATTATGAAACGGCAAAAGCTTTTTTAAAGAGCGGAAATTTTGTTTGGAATGCCGGCATATTTATTTGGTCGGTAAAAGCTGTTTTGGCTGCTTTTGAAGAATTCCAGCCAAAGATGTATGAATTGTTTGAATCGGGTATTGCGCATTATAATACAATTGGAGAGGCTGCTTTTATTGCTACACATTATGCTCAAGCAGAAAACATTTCCATTGATTATGCGCTATTAGAAAAAGCACAAAATGTGTTTGTACTTTCGGCAAATTTTGACTGGAATGATCTGGGTACTTGGGGTTCGCTTCATGAAAAACTTGAAAAGGACGAATACAATAATGCCGTAATAAATGCTACCGTTATTTTAGAAAATGCTTCGAATAATATGATCAGAACCGCGAATAAAAAATTAATTGTTATTGATGGTTTGAATGATTATATTATTGTTGACAAAGAAGATGTTTTATTGATTTATCCAAAAAGTAAAGAGCAGGATATCAAAACAATAGTATCTAAAATCGATTAGATTATTTTATATCATCTTCTAAATACATTTTTCTTACGCGTTTGAACAATTCAGATGAATAAACAAAGTCGGTAACAGCTTCATTATCGGTTTTAAAAATTTCTTTGTTGGAACCTTCCCATTCCAATAAGCCATTTTTTAAGAAGACAATTTTTTCCCCGATTTCCATAACCGAATTCATGTCGTGCGTATTAATTACGGTTGTAATGTTGTATTCTTGCGTGATTTCCTGAATCAAATTATCGATAACAATTGCCGTTTTTGGATCTAATCCCGAATTGGGTTCGTCGCAAAAAAGATATTTGGGGTTATTTACAATTGCACGAGCTATTGCAACTCTTTTTTGCATCCCTCCTGAAATTTCAGATGGACGTTTATCATGGGCATTGGTTAAATTGACACGATCAATGACAAAATCCACGCGCTCTTTAATTTGTTTGGGCGTATTATTCGTAAACATTTTTAGTGGAAATCCTACATTTTCTTCCACAGTCATGCTGTCAAACAGCGCGCTTCCTTGGAAAACCATTCCGATTTCTGTTCGTAAAGCTCTTTTCTCATCATTAGACAATTCGGAATAAATCCGACCATCAAATGAAATAGTGCCGCCATCGGGTGTGTGAATGCCCAATAAACTTTTTAAGAAAACAGTTTTGCCTGAGCCACTCTGTCCGATTATTAAATTGGTCATGCCTGCTTCAAATCGCGTCGAAATTCCTTTTAAGACGGTTTGCTCTCCAAATTTTTTCACGATGTTTTTTACTTCAATCATTAGCTCAATAAAAGTTGTGTTAAAATAAAATTCATCAAAATAATTGCTACGGAAGTCCAAACAAAGGAAACCGTACTCGCTTGTCCAACTTCCAAAGCGCCACCTTTCATGTAATAGCCATGATACGAAGGAATAGTGGCAAGAAGTAAGGCAAATGTTGCGGTTTTTATGAACGCATAAGTGATGTGAAAGGGTATGAAATCGGTTTGTAACCCGGATATGAATTCGGCACTACTCGTAAAACCTCCATATACGGCAGCCATCCAACCCCCTAATACCCCTAAAAACATACTCAGTCCTATGACGAATGGATAAAGGAGTAGGGCAATTATTTTGGGAAATACCAAATAGTTTAATGAATTTACGCCCATTACTTCTAACGCATCGATTTGTTCGGTTACCCGCATGGTTCCTATACTTGAAGTAATAAAAGAACCCATTTTACCCGCCATAATGATGGAGATAAAAGTAGGAGCAAATTCTAAAATAACCGATTGCCGGGTGGCAAAACCCACTAAATATTTAGGAATCAATGGATTGGTTAAATTTAAAGCCGTTTGTATGGAAACTACCCCTCCTACAAAAAAGGAGATAAAGGCTACAATACCTAACGAACCTACAATAAGGTCGTCAATTTCTTTCAAGATTAATTGTTTCATCACCGACCATTTGGTAGGCTTGTTGAAGATTTCTTTCAACATGATGAAATACTTTCCTATTTCCGATAAGTAGCGAACGAGCATCATTTTATCTGGGGTTCAGTGTCTAGAATTTCAGTAAAATTACTATATTTTTTTGGATTAGTTAAAACAACTTCTCTTTCATTTTTTTCCAGCGGTAGTTTCTAAAAAAACGAGCTTGTTCTGATGTAACGAATATCGGTTTTCCTGCTGATTTTGCTTTCCAAAAGCCCATGAGATAATCTACAAACAAAAAAGGTTTTCCTTTTCTCATCGCTAATTTCAAAGAAGAAATTGCCGTAATAAGGAAGCCGTAACCCAAACTATAAAAAGCTTCTCCTTGTTTGTAACGTGCCGCTTTGTTATAACTTGCGCCGGTTGGTTTTAAGTGCTTTACCTGTAAACGGGAATCGGTTACAATTTTCCATCCGTAAAATTTACAAAGTAATTCGTCTACGGTGTCCCAACCCATAGCCGGTTTTAGTCCGCCTATTTGTTTATAGGCTGCCGCACGATATGCTTTTAATGCACCGCGAATATGATCTTTATCGGTTAGATTTTCTAAAACCCAATCGCCATTTTTTTCTACGTAACAGAATCCGCCAACCATCGCTACCGTTTCATCCGATTGAAAGTGTTGGATGATGGTTTCAAAATAGTTGCTCGGAAAAATTAAATCGGCATCAACTTTTACAAGGATGTCGTATGCGTCATCAATATGTTTTTCACCTTCATGAAATGCCTGAATAACTTTGCTCCCTGGTAAATGAATCGCATCTGATTTTTTATTCACCAACGTGATAAACGGAAATTTTGCAGCAAATTCAGAAACTATTGCTGGAGTATTATCCGTTGAGTTGTCATTCACCACCACAATTTTTGTTGGCAAAACAGTTTGTTCTACTAAGGATTGCAGGGTTAATGCAATAAATTTTTCTTCGTTATAAGTGGGAATAATTATGTAGTATTTCATATTGAAAATTCCAATTTTTAAAAATTCCAAATACCAACTAAAATTGTAGCGTAATTTGGGATTTGGGATTTATATTTTGGGATTTCTTTCCGCATACACCAAATAGTAACGTGGTGTAAACCATCTTAACAAGGGTCTAAAACCTACCTTTTTTACAGGATGCGTAAATTTTATGCGATCAACAATTTTAAATCCCGTTTTTTCAAGCAACCAATCAAGTTGCCAGTCCTCAAACTCATGGTAATGACGGTCCCACATATCCGTTTTACTGCGATACGCTGGAGAAAACCAAAGACGTAACGGAATTGAAATTAAGATTTTATCGGCTTTTACATTTTGTAAAACAGTAAACGGATTTAATAAATGTTCGAAAATTTCAAAAGCAGTAAACACTTCATATTTTTCATTTTGAAGGGCGTTTTGATCGGTATCCAAGTCTTCTCCTGTTGTATTGATTACACGGTATCCGTTTTCAAGCATGATTTTTGAAAAGGGGTTAGGAACGCCTAAATCAAAAATAGTTTCGGAAGTTTTGATGTGTTTTTTTAGAAAATCTAAAGTGATATTGAATCGTTTGCTTGGGTATGTTTTTTCGTACATTCTTACTGTTTATAGTTTAATGTTTATTGTTTGTGGTTTTGCAAAATTAACTATTAACCATTAACAACAAACTAGAAAAATTACATTTGATAAACGAAAGCGTTAATGTTCATGCCTGCACCTACCGATGCAAATAAAACAACATCGCCTTTTGCTAAGGATTGATTTTCGATGGCGCCTTTGATCAATAAATCATAAAGTGTGGGTACGGTTGCAACACTAGAATTTCCAAGCTTGTGGATGCTCATAGGCATAACTCCTTCTGGAGGTGATTGTTTGTAGTGTTTAAAGAAGCGATGTATGATAGCTTCGTCCATTTTTTCATTGGCTTGATGAATCAATACTTTTTTAACTTTTTCGATGGGAAGACCACTTTTTTCCAAACAAGAAGCCATGGCTTTTGGAACATTGCTTAAGGCAAATTCATATATTTTTCTACCATACATTTTGATGTAACGCACATTTGGATCGTGATCGGTATTGAAAGAATTACCAAAAAACAAATAATACGCTTCATCATGTGTAAAAGAAGCTGATTCGTAGGATAGGATTCCACCTGCTTCATCCGTCGATTCAATGATGGTGGCACCTGCACCATCGGAGTAAATCATAGAATCTCTGTCGTGGATGTCAACAACCCTTGATAAGGTTTCTGATCCAATTACTAAGCATTTTTTTGCCATACCGGCCTTAATGAAGGCATAGGCTTGAATGACGCCTTCTATCCATCCCGGACATCCAAACAAAATGTCATAAGCGACACATTTTGGGTTTTTTATTTTTAAACCGTGTTTTACGCGGGTGGCTAAACTGGGCAAAATATCGGATTGAATGGCCCCTTTTTTTACATCTCCAAAATTATGAGCTAATATGATATAGTCTAAAGTTTCTGGATCTATTTTTGCATCTAAAATTGCTTTTTCAGCGGCTAATAGTGCAATATCTGAAGTGCACAAATCATCTGTTACATACCTTCTCTCCTGAATACCGGTAATTTCTAAAAATTTTTCAGCCACAACATCATTTGGGTAGGGGAAAGGTGACCCATCTTCATTTAAAAATGAATGTTTTGCAAAATCAATATTGGTGACTCTTTCTGTAGGAATATAACTTCCAGAACCGGTTATTTTGATGTTCATGATTATAGATTTAGATGTAACGAAAATATTAAATTTTCTTTAACATTACTTAAAAACAGTTGTATTATTTGGTGTTATTGCTATATTATTAATTTAAAGACAAAAAACTGAGAAAATGACTGACAATAGAAGGGTAGTTCCGTTTTTTATTTTATGCGATTCACTTTTAGTTTGTATATTTTAAATAAAAAAGTTCAAGATTAAGGTAATCTTGAACTTTTAAACTTGAATGTTGAAGCCTGTAACTATAGTTTACATATAGGCTTCAATAGGAGCACAAGAACACACTAAATTTCTATCACCATAAGCCTCGTCAATACGTCTTACAGTTGGCCAAAATTTGTTTTCTGCAATATAGTCTAATGGATATGCGGCTTGTTCTCTTGTATAAGGATACACCCATTCGTTTGCGGTTACTTTAGTTAGCGTATGCGGTGCATTTCTTAAAATATTATTTACTTCATCTTTGTGCGAAGCATCAATCTCTTTTCGAATCGCTATCATGGCCTCGCAAAAACGATCCAATTCGGCTACATCTTCTGATTCTGTCGGTTCAATCATTAAGGTTCCAGCAACTGGGAACGAAACGGTAGGAGCATGGAATCCATAATCCATCAAACGTTTTGCAATATCAGTCACTTTGATTCCTTTTTCTTCAAAAGCTCTACAGTCTAAGATCATTTCGTGAGCAGCTCTTCCCATTTCTCCTGAATATAAAACAGGGTAATGTGCCTCCAAACGCGCTTTCATGTAGTTGGCATTTAAAATGGCATATTTTGTAGCATTGGTAAGACCTTCAGCACCTAACATTGTAATATAACCATACGAAATCAAGCAGACTAATGCCGATCCATATGGGGCTGAAGAAATGGCTGTAATTGCTTGATCACCGCCTACAGGAATAATAGGGTTTGTTGGTAAAAACGGCACTAATTTTTCGTTCACACAAATAGGGCCTACTCCAGGTCCGCCTCCTCCATGTGGAATTGCAAACGTTTTGTGTAAGTTCAAGTGGCAAACATCGGCACCAATAGTAGCTGGATTGGTCAAGCCTACTTGTGCATTCATATTGGCACCATCCATGTATACCAATCCTCCATTTTCATGGATAATATTGGTAATTTCAATAATGGCACTTTCAAACACACCGTGCGTTGAAGGATAAGTTACCATCAAAGCAGATAAGTTGGCAGCGTGTTCAATTGCTTTTGCTCTCAAATCTTCCACATCGATATTTCCATTTTCCATGGTTTTGGTAACGATGATTTCCATCCCTGCCATTGCGGCTGAAGCTGGATTGGTTCCGTGTGCCGAAGCCGGAATAATACAAACATTTCGGTGGTGGTCGCCTCTGGATAAATGATACGCACGAATGGCCATTAATCCAGCATATTCACCTTGAGCCCCCGAATTTGGTTGTAGGGTTGTTCCTTGGAAACCGGTTACAACATTTAACTGTTGCTCTAATTTTTTTAACATGATTTGGTAACCTTCTGCTTGTTCAACAGGTGCAAAAGGGTGAATACTGTTCCAGTTTGCCATTGATAACGGCAACATTTCGGCCGCAGCATTTAATTTCATGGTACAAGAACCAAGCGAAATCATGGAGTGATTTAACGATAAATCTTTACGTTCTAATTTTTTGATATAACGCATCAGTTGACTTTCAGAATGGTGGTTGTTAAACACATCATACTGTAAGAAAGCTGATTTTCGGACTAAGTTTGCAGGAACCATTGTATCCGCAGTTAATTCCGTAATGGTAAAAGTTTCTTTTCCGGTAGCTGCTGCAAAAATTGCAATGATTTGATTGATATCTCCAATTGAAGTGGTTTCGTTGAATGAAATCGAAATCGTTTCTGCATCCGGATAGAAGAAATTCACTTCGTATTTTTCTGCAATTGCTTTAACTTTATGGGCATCAGCTTTTACTAGAATCGTATCAAAGAAAGCAGTATTGGTTTGGTAAACGCCTAATTTATTTAAAGCATCAGCAGTAGTAACTGCAGAAGCGTGTACTTTATTGGCAATATATTGTAAGCCTTTTGGACCGTGAAATACAGCATACATTCCTGCCATTACAGCCAATAATACTTGAGCGGTACAAATATTTGAAGTGGCTTTTTCACGTTTGATGTGTTGTTCACGGGTACCTAATGCCATTCGTAGGGCGCGGTTTCCATCTGTATCAATAGAAACACCAATGATTCTTCCTGGCATTGAACGTTTGTATTCTTCTTTCGTAGCAAAATAGCCGGCATGCGGACCACCATATCCCATTGGAATTCCAAAGCGTTGGGTAGTCCCTACTACTACAGCGGCACCCATTTCTCCTGGAGGAGTTAATTTTGTTAGCGATAAAATATCTGCCGCAACGGCAACTTTGATTTCTTTTTCAGCGGCTTTTGCAATAAATCCGGTATAATCATACACTTGGCCATATTTTCCAGGATACTGTAACATAGCACCAAAAAACTCAGTTGAAAAATCAAAAGTTTCATGATTTCCTACAACCAATTCAATTTGAAGCGGTGTAGAACGGGTTTGTAATACCGAAAGTGTTTGTGGTAATATTTCCTCCGAAACGAAGAATTTATTTACATTGTTTTTCTTTTGATCGCGTGTTCGTACATCCAATAGTAAAGCCATTGCTTCGGCAGCGGCAGTTCCTTCATCCAATAGCGAAGCATTGGCAATTTCCATACCGGTTAATTCAATAACAGTAGTTTGAAAATTCAATATAGCCTCTAAACGACCTTGTGCAATTTCAGCTTGATACGGCGTGTAAGCGGTATACCAACCTGGGTTTTCAAAAATGTTACGTTGAATAACGGCAGGTACAATGGCCGGGTGATACCCTAATCCAATATACGATTTGAAAATTTTATTTTTCTTTCCTAATTCTTGAATGTGTGATAAATACTCATATTCGGTCATTGGAGCATCCAAATTCAAATCGTTTTTTAAACGAATGTCATTTGGAATCGTTTCAAAAATCAATTGATCTAAATTTGCTACACCGATGGTTTTAAACATCTGATTTAAGTCGGTTTCACGGGGACCTAAATGTCTCAAAGCGAATGCATCTGTTCTCATTTATTGATAAAAGGTATAAGTGTTTTTTTATGTGTTGTTTGTGCCACAAAAGTAATTATTAATCTTGTATTTCTTTGTTTTTATAGGGTGATTTTTTGTGATTTTATCAACTAAATCGGGATCTTATTAACAGATTGATTATTTTTGTTGAATGGCCATCGGAAAGCAAATAGTTGACTTTTATATCGAGAGTAGCATACATGTTGCGCTTGCTGCGTGTGCCTTGACTTTAATGACCTTTTCAGGGTTAAACACTTCTTATGATGCGACAGTGGCTGCATTTGCTTTTTTTGGAACCATTGCAGCCTACAATACCATAAAATTTGTTCCTGTTATTACTTCAAAAAGTTGGTTTTTTTCTCCAAGAAATGGACTTGTTGGTTTTAGTAGTTTGAGTGCATTTGGAGGGGCTATTTATTGTTTTATGCAATGGCAAACTGCTTCACAAATTGTGGCAATTGTAGCCTTACTACTCACCTTATTTTATAGTTTTTCTTTTTTTGGACACGGTCACTCCGGTAGAAATTGGGTGGGATATAAAATCTTTTTGGTAGCTCTGAGTTGGATGCTCATTACTTTTATGTTGCCGGTCATGGCTAAAGAGGTTGCTATTTCAGTAAAAACACTTCTTTTGGCTTTCCAACGTTTTGTATTGGTCTATGCTTTGATGTGTGTCTTTGAAATTATTGATGTCCAATTTGATACGCTTACCTTAAAAACACTACCCCAGCGAATTGGGGTACAAAAAACAAAACAACTGGGCTATTTTCTTTTGTTGCTTTTTATAGGAATCGATGCAATGATTCAAAGCGAATGGATCTTGCTCGACTTCTTTTTTGTAGTAACTATTGCTGTTTTTTTGTTTTTTTCAAACGAAAAACGACCCAAATACTATACTAGTTTTTGGGTCGAAAGTATTCCAATATTTTGGTGGTTAGCCCAAAAATTACTTACTTATTTCTAATCTTTTTTTCCCATTTCCAAGCTGAGGACAAGGCCTCTTCTAGCGACAATTCGGTTTTCCAACCCAAAACTGTGTTGGCTTTTTCTGTATGTGCATAAGCTTCAGTAATATCGCCTTCTCGGCGGCCTACAATTTGGTAATTTAGTTTTTGATCCGTTACTTTTTCAAACGCTTGAATGACCTCCAATACCGAACTTCCCTTTCCAGTTCCCAAATTAAAAACCTCTACATTTTCAAGATTTTGATGGTGAAGCAATCGCTGGAGCGCTACGACATGCGCTTTGGCTAAATCGACTACATGAATGTAATCTCTTACAGCGGTTCCATCGGTTGTGGGATAGTCGTTTCCAAACACCGATAATTTTTCACGCATTCCAATGGCGGTTTGTGTAATAAAGGGCACTAAATTTTGAGGAACTCCTAAGGGCAATTCGCCAATTTCAGCCGATTCATGAGCGCCGATCGGATTAAAATAACGCAATAATATGGCATTAATGCTGCTAACTTTTGCTACGTCGGAAATGATTTCTTCACCAATTTGCTTGGTGTTTCCGTAAGGCGATAAAGCGATTTGTATGGGAGCGTCTTCTGTAATCGGCATTTTTTCGGCTTGACCGTAGACTGTACACGATGAACTAAAAATGAAATGAGCGGCAGGTTTTTGTTGTAATTCTTGCAATAAGTAGATCAACGAATTGAGGTTGTTTTCATAATACAACAACGGATTTTCGACACTTTCGCCCACGGCTTTTGAAGCAGCAAAATGAATGACACCTGAAATGTCTTCGTATTTTTTGAAGAGCTTTTGAACCGCACTTTTATCGCGCAAATCAATGTTTTCAAATGCCGGTTTATTACCTGTAATTCGTTCAATTCCGTCTAAAACTTCAAGTGAAGAATTGGATAAATTATCAACTGCAATGACCTCAAAGCCCTCATTCTGTAATGCTACAACGGTGTGTGAACCGATAAATCCCAAACCCCCTGTTACAAGTATTTTCATATTTTTTTCTTATGGTCAAAAGCTATCAGCTAAACCACTGAAAGCATAAACTTAAAATTATTAAACGTATTCTAAAACCGCATCGGTAATAAATTGGATTTGATCGTCATCCAATTCTGTGTGCATGGGTAGCGCAATTACTTCTTTTACCAATTGATTGGTTACTGGAAAATCGGCTTCGTTGTATCGTGCATCTGCATACGCTTTTTGACTGTGCAACGGTATCGGATAATAAATAGCACAAGGAATTCCTTTTTCCTGTAAATGAGTTAATAAGCCATCTCGTTTGCCATTTAAAATTCGAATCACGTATTGGTGAAACACATGACAATCGCACGAGTCACAGATAAACGGTGCCCAAATGTTTGGGTTTTGACTTAAGGCCAAACTGTATTTTCTGGCTGCTTCTTGGCGTGCTTTGTTATACGCGTCAAGATGAGGTAATTTTGCTTTCAAAACACCTGCTTGTATGCTGTCTAAACGCGAATTTACTCCCACAACATCGTGATGGTATCGTTCATACATACCGTGATTTACAATTCCTCTGATCTGATGTGCCAATGCATCATCGTTAGTAAAAATGGCACCACCATCGCCATAACAGCCTAAATTTTTGGAAGGAAAAAAGGAGGTGGCCGCCACATGTCCAATTGTACCAACTTTCTTTTTAGAACCGTCTTTCGAACTGTAATTTGCGCCAATGGCTTGAGCATTGTCTTCAATAACGTATAAATTATGCTCGTGAGCAATTTCCATAATGGCATCCATATTGGCTGAACGTCCAAACAAATGAACGGGTACAATAGCTTTTGTTTTAGGTGTGATTGCTTTTCGAATACCTTCAATGGAAATATTCATATTATTCATATCTACATCGACTAAAACCGGAGTCAATTGCAATAAAGCAATTACTTCAACCGTAGCGGCAAACGTAAAATCGGCCGTAATGACTTCATCACCGGGTTTAAGATCCAATCCCATCATAGCAATTTGTAGGGCATCCGTTCCATTAGCACATGGAATGACGTGTTTAATACCCAAATAGTGTTCTAAATCAGCTTGAAATTGGTGCACCAATGGGCCGTTGATATAGGTGTTGGTATCTAATACTTCTTGGATGGAAGCATTTACTTCGTCTTTTATTTTTTCGTATTGACTTTTTAAGTCAACCATTTGTAATTTTTTCATGATTGCATTTTTCTGTGGGTAAAATTACTAATTATCTTTTGAAGTCGTTTTCTTTCTGTTTAAAAAATAATAGAACAAACTAACAATTACTGTAACTACTAATGACGAAACGATTAATTCACTATTCGTTTGTTCTTGAAACATTAGTTTTTTAATGGCAATATTCACTAGGAAAAATACGCTGGCAAAGACCAACATCTTTTGAGAATAAAATTTCATATTTTTTTTATTTGAGGAAACAATTGTACTTTTATGACCTTATTTAAGAGCATGAATCAAATATATAATTTAATTGTACTCCTTGCATCACA
>JACCDI010166139.1_pt1 | contig 21817 bp, 8 predicted proteins | sample 7442791 | NCBI WGS metagenome assembly JACCDI01 (sample SAMN15323434, study PRJNA562643) | freshwater metagenome | isolation source: river surface water | place: USA:Blue River Watershed | collected 2017-08-15
AAGGTGAACGGCTGGCAGCATCTGCGCCGCACCTTCAAGGCGGGCGCGCGCTTTCTGCACTATCGGCGCGAGGACATCGGCGGTTCCCTGCTCGACACCCTCAAGAACCTGCCGAAGATCGGCCAGTATCTGCGCGTGGCGGCGGTGCACGCCGACTGGCGCGAGCTCGTCTACGAACTGGATGGCGACTTCGACGGCGGCACCCACCTGAGCCTGCGCGGCCGCAAGGTGCTGGGCTATGCCCCCGACAACAAGAACCTGCTGGCGGCGCTGATGACGCTGCCGGTGCGCCTGCACAACGCACGCAACGGTCAGACGCTGGAGCTGCTGCTGGAGGTGGACCCGGTGGGCATCACGCGCGGGCCGGCACCGCTGCAGGTGATGCACTCCCGCGACGGCGTGGCGGCCCTGCTGCGCATCGGCGGCTTCGGCGCCTTCTGCCTGCGCATGCTCATGCAGACGCATTTCTGGAGCTTCGGCGCTTATGACTACCAGCAGTACAAGACGCTGACCGAGCTGGACAGTGACCCCGTGCGCGGGCGTCTGGCCGCCCCGCCCGTGCAGATGCGCTACACCGTGGGCGGCAAGCTGCGCCTGTCGCTGCCCGTGGAGATACTCCACAATCCGCAAGGAGCGCGCGTGGTGACGCGCCTGCTGCGCTACCAGCCGTCCGGCGCCCCGCGCGGGCCGGGGCCGCGCAAGAGCCTGATCCTGGTGCATGGCCTGGCGCACAGCGGACGGGTGTTCTGGACAGACACCATCGACACCAACTACGTGCAGTACTTCCTGGCGCAGGACTACGAGGTCTGGGTGCTGGATCACCGCACCAGCGCCAGCATCGTCGACACCATCGACCCCACGGACACCTGGGACGACATCGCCGCCCACGACATCCCCTGGGGCGTGCGCACAGTGTTCGCGACGCTCAATGGCGCAGCGCCCGGCGCCGACGCGCAGAAGGTGTACCTGTTCGGCCACTGCATCGGCGCCGGCGCCCTGGCCATCGCCACCCTGCGCGGCCTGCTGGATTACGAACTCCCGGACGGCGGACGCGCCAGCATGATCGCCGCCATGACCCTGCACGCCGTGGCGCCCTGGCTCTACGCCTCGGCCGCCAACCGGGCGCGGGAGAATCTCTGGGCGCTGTTCAAGGAGCTGGACCTGATCGACACCGTGGAGCCGCGCCCGCACAAGCATTCGGAGGGCGCCGAGGTGATCTACGACCGCCTGGCCTCGACTTCCCTCAACGCGACCGAACTGGCCCAGTGGCCCAAGGCCCAGATGAAGGGCGACCCGCGCGGCCCCGCTTTCCAGAAGGCCATCTACACCCGCTACACCGTGTTCTGGGGGCGGCAGTGGGAGAAGGCCAATGTCACCGAGCGCACGCGCCAGGAATTCAGCGGCATGATCGGCGCCGTGCCCGTGGCGGTGCTGCAGCAGGTGTATTACTCCATCACCCGGGGGCTGCTGGCCGCGCACAATGGCGACAACGCCTATGTGCGGCAGGAGGCCCTGCAGGCGCACTGGACCTTCCCCACGTTCTTCCTGCATGGCAACGAGAACACCGTGTTCGACATGGAGAGCTCGCGCACCTCGGCCGAGCAGCTGGTGCGGCATCGCCGCCATGTGCGCTCGGGCGACCGCCGCTGGCGCACCGACATCCGGCTCGAGCCCCAGGTGTACACCGAGCACGAGGTCTGGGTGGATGTGGTGCCGGGCTATGGCCACATGGACATGATCTTCGGCCGTGACGTGGCCACCGACATCTGCCCGCGCATTCATGACTTCTTCACGGCGGCTGCCGAGCAGACGCTGCCCGAGACTTACGCTCATGTCGCCAACGATGCCGCCGAACGGGCCCGCTTCGAGCGCTGGTGCACGGCCAACTCGCATTCCACGCCCGTCAGCCGGCCGCTGGCCGGGCCGATCCTCTCCCACCCCCGGCGCGAGGCCGACGGCCGCTGCAGTGTGCGGCTGTGGTGCGAGGCGCAGGACTTCACCGCCAATGCGGCCAGCGGGCTGCGCATCGCGCTGGCCGACGTGGAGGATCTGCCTCCCGGGGAAGCGCTGCGCAAGCTGCTGCACAAGATTCCCGGAGACGCCGGGCAGGCCCGGGCCTGGCAGCGCGAGTTCTGGCTCTACGACTACGACTTCCACCCCGCGCCCGGGCTGCAGCGACGCGTGCGGCTGGAATATGACCCCGAGGAAAGTGACAAGGTGGATGTGCTGCGCAAGCCGGCATCCGGCCACAGTCACGGCGTGATCGACCCGCAGGTGCAGACGCCCCAGCGCTGGGGCAGCCTGCTGGACTGGGCCGCCATGCCCTGGTTCCAGCGTCAGTTCCTGGGGCAGGGCAGTGCGGCCGACCCGGTGCGGCTGTCCTTTCTCAGCGGCTCCTGTCTGCACCCGGGCTCCACCTTCGAGGAGCAGCACAGCGCCTCGATCTTCCAGGGCATGTGTCGCCATGTGGCGCCGGCGTATGTCTGGGGTGGGGCAAGCAAGCTCCAACAGACGCAGTGGCGCGGTGTCGACCACCTGCTGCTGCTCGGCGACCAGATCTATGCCGATGCCAGCGCCGGCCTGTTCGACCCGCGCGTGGCCTACGAGAAATACCGCTCCCCCTATCGCAAGGCCTTCGGCAGTGCGTGGGCGCGGCGCCTGCTGGCCCATGTGCCGACGTATTTCAGCATCGACGACCACGAGATCGACGACAACTGGGACGGCAGCAAGACCCTGCCCAATGGCGACCCGGTGAACCCCTGGTACGCCAAGCGCATGGCCTGGCTGTATCAGGTGCACCAGCGCCAGTGGGACCACGGCGACATCCGGCTGTGGCAGCACTTCAGCAGCGCGGGCTTCCCGTTCTTCCTGTTCGACACCCGCATGGAACGCCAACTGGACGCGCCGCGCAGCAGTCCCGATGCCTTGCTGAACGCCAGGCAGCGTGACGAGTTTGTCGACTGGCTGCGCAGCGATGCGGTGCAGCAGAGCGAGGTGCTCTTCTTCGCCACCGGCTCCTCGCTGACGCCCATCGCCTGGCCCGTGCTGCAGGAACCGGTGCTCGCGGCCCAGGAAGACGGGGTGCTGGCCTACCCGGGCTTTCTGGCCTGGCTGGTCGACACCCTGCACGCCCTGGCGCCGGGCAAGCGCGTGTTCTGGTACACCGGCGACCCGCACTTCTCCTGCACCGCGCAACTGCGCATGCAACATGCCGATGCGCAGGTGGCGCTCACCCAGGTCTGCTGCTCCGGCCTGTATTCCCCCTATGCCTTCGCCAACGCCAACCCCGGCAATCACCGCTGGGACACGCCCTTCCTGCTGAACCTGCCGCTGCCCGGCGGCGCAGGCGTGCGCATCAGCGGCACCCAGCGACTGCTGTGTGACAGCCGTCAGCACTTCGTGCGCTCGGATCTGGTGCAGGAGGAGGGGGCGTGGCAGCTGCAGGTGCAGGCCTTCGATGCCGACGGAGCGCCAGCCTCGGATCGCGTGTCGCTCTGATGTCCCCTAGCCATCTGGCTAATTGTTGAACATTTCTTGAACGCCTATCGTCCCCTCAGATCATCGAACACTTCCGTTCCATTTTTCCGAGGGCCTGCAACGTGCGTGCACAACAAGAGCCGATCCCTGTCAGTCTGTTCAACAATGTCCTGCTCGCGGTCGCCCTGGGGTTGGCGCTGCTGGCGCCGGCACCTGTCGCACTGGCGGTGGGCGATGCCGCTGCGTGCAGCGCGCTGCCCGCCATCGCCGTGGGTGATGAAGTCGGCGGCACGCTGGACGCGGTGGGCGACTGCTTCCAGTCGCCGCCCAATCGCCTGATCGACAACTACTCGCTGACCCTGACGGAGCCCGCCACGCTGGATCTGGCGCTGGAGACCTTGAGTTTCGGCGGGGTGATCGGGCTGCGCCATCCGCCCCTTGAGAGCGGCGCGCCTGGTCAGTTCATCGGGCAGCGCGGGCGCTCCACGGCGGGCATCGTCACCGCGCATTATGAACTGCCGGCCGGCAACTACGTGGTCTACGTGACCTCGCAGGCCACCCACCTGACCACGCCGCCCACCGGGGATTACACGCTCGACCTCTCGCTGATCGCGGAGCCGCAGGCCGCCTGCGAGAGCGGCGTGATCAATGCGACCTCCATCGTCATCGGCTCCTCGGCCTCGGCCAGCATCAGCACGGCAGACTGCGTGCTGGGGCCGCGCGAAGGTCTGGAGACCAGCGAGGTGCCGCGCAATGTCGACGGCTATGCCCTGTTCGCACCGGCGAACCAGCTCAATCAGGTCACTGTCAGCGCCGATTTCGACTATCGCATCGAGCACTACGAGGCAGTGGCCCCCAACCCGCCCCAGCTGATGGGCTTCGCCACGATGCCCGCCGGCAGCGTGCGCCACTTCGCTCTGGACTCCGAGGTGGCGGCCACGCATCTGCTCAACATCGCCGCCATGACGCCCGGGGGCACGGGCAGTTACACCCTGACTGTGCAGGATTATCCCGCGCAGCAGCACAGCGCCCTGATGGATCTGTACACCGCCACTCTAGGCACGGCGTGGACCAACAACAGCGGCTGGGGCGGCGCGCAGGGCAGTGAGTGCAGCTGGTACGGCATCACCTGTGATGGCACCGGCGCGGTGACGCAGCTGGTGCTCGACAACAACAATCTGGTCGGCACGCTGCCGGAATCCCTCGGCGTGCTGAACCGCGTGGGCACGCTCAGTCTTGCCAACAATGCCTTGAGTGGCAGTCTGCCGGCGTCTCTGGGCTACATGAATGATCTGCGCTACCTGCGCCTGAACAACAATCAGCTGAGTGGACCGCTGCCCGAGGCCTGGGCCTATGCCGACATCCTGGTTGAGCTGCGTCTGGGCACCAATCAGCTCAGCGGTCAGATTCCGGAATGGATGGGTCAGAAAGAGCACCTGGAGGTGCTGGGCCTGCCGAGCAATCAGTTCAGCGGGCCGGTGCCGGCCAGCCTGGCCGAGCTGCCGGCGCTGGATCAACTGCTGCTGCAGAACAACCAGTTGAGTGGCGTGCTGCCCGAGGCGCTGTTCGCGCTGGAGCTGACGCAGTTCACCTTCGACAACAACCGCTTCGAGCTGCGCGACCCGCTGGAGCGCCCCGCGCTGCTGGCGTTCTTTGCGGCCACCAACGGTGAGAGCTGGACCAACAAGACCGGGTGGGGCGGGGAGCCTGGGACGGAATGCACCTGGTACGGCGTGAGCTGCGCCAACGGTCACGTGCAGGGGCTGAGTCTTGTCGGCAATGGCTTGAGCGGCCCGCTGCCTGCCGAGCTGGGCGACCTGATTCACCTGCAGCAGCTGAGTCTGGGCAACAACCAGCTGAGCGGGGCGATCCCGGCCGAGCTGGCCCAATTGACTGCGATACGCGGCTTCTACCTCTGGGGCAATCAGCTCACTGGCAGCATTCCGGCATGGCTCGGCGAGCGCACCACACTGCAAGGGGTCTCCCTCAGCAGCAATCAGCTGACCGGGACGATTCCCGAGAATCTGGCCCAGCTCACCCAGCTGACCTCCTTGCATCTCTCCGGCAACCAGCTCTCGGGCACCATCCCGGCCGCGCTGGCCACCCTGCCGGCGCTGACCAATCTGCACCTGCAGTTCAACCAGTTGACGGGGGCGGTGCCTCAAGCGCTGCTCGACAAGACGTTCACGGAATTCTTCTACAACAACAATCCTTTCGATCTCACCAATCCGCTGGAGCGCGCGGCGCTGCTGGCCCTGTACACCAGCACCAATGGTGCCGCGTGGACCAACAAGACTGGCTGGGGCGATGCCGCCGGCACCGAGTGCACCTGGTTCGGCGTGAGTTGCAGCGATGGCCATGTGGTTCGCCTCGTGCTGGGCGGCAATCAGCTGGCCGGCACACTGCCTGCGGAGCTGGGCAATCTGACGTCCCTGACCGAACTGTCGCTGGGGAACAATGCCCTCACCGGCACCCTGCCACAGGCCATGACCGGCATGGCGGCGCTCCAGCATCTGTACCTGTGGGGCAACCAGTTCAGTGGCGCGATTCCGACATGGCTGAGCGAGCTGGACACGCTCAAGGCCCTGTCGCTCTCGGCCAACCAGTTCAGCGGCCCGATTCCCGCCGAGCTGGGCGACCTGGCCCTGCTGGAGACGCTGCACTTGGGCGGCAACCAGTTGACCGGCGAGATTCCGGAGTCGCTTGCCGGCCTGGCGAATCTGCGTGAGCTGTTCCTCAATCACAACCAGCTGATCGGCTATGTGCCCGAAGGTCTGGAGGACATTGACAACCTGCAGGTCAACAACAACCCCTTCAGCATGGAGAGCGCGGCGGATCGCGCGGCGCTGGATGCGCTGTATGCGGCGACCGACGGCGCGAACTGGCTCAACAACACCGGCTGGAGCAACGAGCTGCCCGGCACCCTGTGTCAGCGCTACGGCGTGAGCTGCATCAGTGGGCGCGTCAGCGCGCTGAATCTGCAGATCGTCGTGGGTGGCATTGCGCGCGGCAACGGCCTGGTCGGTCCGCTGCCGGCCGCACTGGGGCAGCTCAGCGAGCTGCGCACGCTGAACCTGCCGCACAACGAACTGCAGGGGCCGCTGCCGGACATCTTCGCCACGCTGCCCCAGCTGCGTTCACTCAACCTCAGTGGCAACCGACTCACGGGCACCTTGCCGGACAGTCTGGGCACGCTGCTGCTGATGCAGCACCTGCAGCTGGCGGGCAATCAGCTCACCGGCAGCATCCCCGCAAGTCTGGGCAATCTGACGGCCATGCTGACGTTGAACCTGAGCTTCAACCAGCTGAGCGGCAGCATTCCTGCCACCCTCGGCTCGGCGTCCGCGCTGACCACCTTGCTGCTGCAGACCAACCAGCTCTCGGGCGCCTTGCCGCCGGAGCTTGGCAATCTCGGCAATCTGGTGACCTTCAACGCCAGCGTGAACCTGCTCAGTGGCAGCATCCCATCCAGCTTCGGCAATCTGGACAAGCTCACCAGTCTGTCGCTGACCAGCAATCACCTGAGCGGGTCGATTCCGGCAGAACTGGCCGACATGGCCGAGCTGATCAACCTGAACCTCGCGCTGAATGATCTGAGCGGTCCTCTGCCGGCCGCCTTCGGTTCTGCGCCCAAGCTCAGTGGCCTGCGCGTGCCCTACAACCAGCTGACCGGTCCGATTCCCGCGGAGCTGGGCAACAGCCCCACCCTGCGTGCCCTGCAATTGCAGAACAATCAGTTCAGTGGCGAGCTGCCCGCGGCGCTGGCGCAGTCCGGGCAGCTGATGACGCTGTGGGCGCAGGACAATCTGCTCGAGGGCAGCTTCCCGGCCGCCCTCGCAGCGCTCGACACCCTCATCGAGGCCGATGTGCGGGGCAATGCCCTGACGCAGCCGGCGCTGGGCAATGCCGAGGCCTGCAGCACGCCGGGCACGCTCATCCCGGGCCAGAGCGTGAGCGGCACGCTGGACCTTGCTCTGGACTGTGTGCTGGACGCGCAGCGCATCGTCGACCGCTTCCAGCTGAGTCTGCCCCAGGCCACGATCTTCACCGCCACCGCGGGCTCCCCGGACTATGCCGCCTCGACCGGTCTGCGCAGTGCCGATGACGCAACCGCTCTGGTGGCGGCGAACAGCACGGCTGCCGGCACCCCGGTGGCGCTGCAGTATGCCTTGCCGGCGGGGCAGTACCCGCTCTTCACGTCGACCTATGCCTCGCGCCCGGTGGCGCCCTTCGACGGCGACTATGAGCTCACGCTCAGCGCAGCCCAGGCGGAACCCCAGGATGGCTGCACGGCCGTCAATCCCACCGTGGTGGTGCCGGGCTCGGCCGTGAGTGCCCGGCTGCAGGCCAACGACTGTGTCAGCATTCAGCTCGGCGATGATGGTCGTGCCAACGACCGTTACACGATCGGTCTGCAGGCCGGCGAGCAGGTCTGGATCTCCGTGACCGGCGACATCGATCTGCGCCACAGCCTGCGCGCCTCGACCAACGAGGGCTGGCTGCCCGTGGCGATCACCGAGCCGCAGGTCGCGGCCGGCGCGACCGACGTGGTGGTCTTCGAGGCGCTGGGCACGGGCATGCACACCTTCTCGGTCATGCCGGCCCGCGTGGGCGAGACGGGCAGTTACAGCCTCTATTTCGCCACCCATGCGCCGCTGCCACAGAACCAGCGTGATGCGTTGTTCACGCTCTACGAGAGCAGCAACGGCGATCTGTGGACGCGCCGCGACGGCTGGCTCGGCCACCCCGGCACCGAGTGCACCTGGTACGGCATCACCTGCACGGACGGCGTGGTGACCGGCATTGATCTGTCCGCCAATGCGCTGGTCGGCACCATTCCCGCCGCGCTGGGTGCGCTGAGCGGGCTGCAGGTTCTGAACCTGGCGGACAACAATCTGGCCGGCGTGGTGCCCGATGTCTTCGGCAGTGGCGTGACGGTGAACGTCGAAGGCAATCCGCTGGACAACACGCTGCCGGCGCAGATCGTCAGCCGGGGCGGCAACGACGTGTTCTATCTGCGCTCCGGCAACATGCTCTCGTTCTACTACACCACTTCGGATGCCGAGGAGGCCCTGACCGGGCTGGGGCTGAGCGTGCATGTGGATTCCAGCGTGGTGGAGAGCGTGCGCTTCGTGAATGTGCTCGGCACCGCGCTGGTGGGCTACGACAGCAGTCTCGCCAATGACACCGGCAACACCGACAACGATGCCGGCACGGACAAGCGTCTGGCCATCGCCTGGGCCGATGTCGGCAGTCAGTGGCCCGGCAGCCTGCCGGTGAAACTCTTCGACCTCGAACTCAAGGCGCTGCCCTCCGCCACCGTGGCCAGCAGCGTGCGCATCGGCTTCGCCCGCACCGGCAACGCCAGCCAGTACCGCCTGACGCTGCCCACCGTGGTGCTCAGCCCCGTGCTGGAGCGCTTCGATGTGGACGGCGATGGCAGTGTGCAGGCGCTCTCTGACGGCCTGATGCTGGTGCGCGACATGTTCGAGTTCACGGGGGATGCCCTGATCGCGCAGGCGATTGCCGCCGGCTCGACCAACACCACGGCCGCCGCCATCAGCACTCGTCTGGCGCAGCTGGACCCGGCGCTGGACGTGGACCGCAACGGCACGGTGGATGCGTTGACGGACGGCCTGCTGGTGCTGCGCTATCTGTTCGGCTTCCGTGGCGATGTGCTGGTGAACGACGCGCTGGGCGAAGGCGCCACGCGCAGCACGGCCGCCCAGATCGAAGCCTATCTTGCCGGATTCTCACCACTCTGAGGGGACACCATCATGCACAAGTCCGTTTACCTGCTCGCCGCGCTCTGCCTGCCCCTGGGGCAGGCCCAGGCGCAGACCCCGCAACAGACCGTACAACTGCTCTATGGCACCGGCAGTGTGGCCGCGAGTGGCCAGTCAGCCAGCCTGCTGTACAGCGCCACCGACAATGCCCGCACCACGGGGCTGGGCATCCGCGTGCACTTCAACAGCGCCCAGGTGCACATTGCCGCCATCGAGAACCTGCTGCCCGAGGCCAGCCTCGGCGTGCAGGTCCTGCCGGATGCGGACGATCTGGATCAGGACCCGGCCACCGATCAGTACATCATGGCCGCCTGGGCCGATCTGCTCGGGGCCTGGCCGGCCACGCAGACGGGCCAGGTGGAACTGTTCACCATCGCCTACGACACGCTGCCCGGCCTGGAGCAGACCGCGTTCACCCTGACCGACAGCGCAGTCGCCGTCGGCTTTGAGTTTGTCGCCCGGCAGGGCGACTGAGGAGTCGACATGCGCGCAGTGGGGAAGGCGGGTGCAGTGCTGTTCGGGCTGCTGCTGGGCACGCAGGCCCAGGCGCAGACGCAGCAGGTGCGGGTGGCCGTGGAGCCGCTGGGTGACGGGCGCCATCAGGCCAGCGTGTACTACCAGGCGAGTGACGCCAGCACGGTGACCGGGCTGGGGCTGCGGCTGCACTATGCCAGCAGCCAGATCGGCGAGCTGAGCGTGGTGGAGGCTTACGCCCCCGCGCTGCTCAGCACCGCGCTGCAGAGCGATGCCGGCGATCAGGATCAGGACGCCCTGACCGACCAGGTGGTGAATGCGGCATGGATTGCCTACACCAGCACGCCCTGGCCGGCGCAACCGGCCGCCGAGACCTTGCTGCTGCGCGTGCAGTTCCGCAGTCTGAATCCGACGGGCCCGCAGCCTGTCACGCTGACGCTGACGCGCTCGTCCGGCGCGTCCGGCTATGGCTTCGTCAGTCAGAATCATGTGGGCGTCCTGGCGCCGCCCCCCGCGCCGTCGCCAAGCCCGACCCCTGTGGCGACTCCGACTCCGACTCCGACTCCGACACCGGAGCCGACCCCCGTGCCGACGCCGGTTCCCACCGCCACGCCCACGCCGACCCCGAGCCCCAGCCCTGTGCCGAGCCCCTCGCCCAGTCCCACCGCCAGTCCCACGCCGACCCCGGCGCCGACGCCCGTGGTGACCGTCGCCGATATCGAACTGGCCCTGAGCAGCATCACGGTTGTGGTCGGGGTGCCTGTGCCCGATACCGTGGTGGAGCAACTGAGCACGGTGCTCGGCAATTCCTCTTCCATGGCCGTGCAGGCGGTGGCCAGTCTGCCCGAGGGCAGCGCCGGGGTGGAGCAGGCGCTGAGCGCGCTCAACACCATCGGCACGGCCCTGAACCTGAGCAGCACGGCGCAGCAGCAGGGCGCCCAGTTGCAGCAGCAAAGCGTGGTCAGCTCGCTGACCGGCGTGGCCACCATGCTGGGCGCGCTGGGTACGCGCACGGCGGATATCAGTGAGACGCAGCGCGCCGCCGTGCAGACCCTGACGCAGAACACCGTGAGCAACTCCGCCAACCTGATCAGCAACACCAGCACGCCCCAGCAACTGGTGCAGCTGGTGGCGGCCACCAGTGCGGTGATCAATGCCGCGGCTTCGGCCGGCGCACAACTGAGCACCGAGCTCGCGGCACAAACGGAACAACTGGTCACCAAGGCGATCCAGACCGGCATCAGCAGCTTCGCCAGCAATGTCGACCCGACCAACACCGAGCAGGTGAAGGAGCTGCTGCGCAGCAATCCCGCCGCGCTGGACTTCGCCATCTCGGCCTCGGTGGCGGTGACCTCGCGGCTGAAAGCCGACACCACGCAGATCGAGACGGAGCTGGCCAATCGCGGGGTGTCTGCCGAGCTGAGCGAGAATCTGAACGCGGTGCTGGACGCCGTGGCCAACCCCGATGGCGTGACGGTGGGCGGCGTCAATGCCACCGAGACCCTGCTGGCGGCGCTGTCGCAGTTCCTCACCGGCGGCGCGGCCGCGAATCTCTCGGCCGTGCTGGGCGGGCTCGCGCTGCATGCGCTCACCAGCAATGGCGTGCAGATCGAGGTCGACCCGCTCACCGGGGCACTGAACATCACCACGCCGGGTGAGCGCTATGTCGGGGCGGCCCTGAGCATTCGCCTGGTGTCCAATGCCATGCCGGCCGGCATCTCCTACATGCGCGACGGGCGCGGCCTGGTCGTGGCCAATGGCCTGGCCATCGAGATCGCCCCGACGCCGGTGGATCTGGTGGGCTTCACGGCGGCGGTGCGGGCGGCCGGCTACAGCTTCAGCCTGCGCAACAGCGGCGCGGTGGAGATTGCCCTGGGCAACAACGAGTTCTTCTCCGGGGCGCTGGCCTACGACAATCTGGGCAGCACGGCGGGCGCCTGCGGCAGCATCAGCTTCCTGCCGCCCACGGGCGCGCTCACGGCGCCGGACTACGCGTTCCACATGCGCTGTGCCAACGGGCTGACGCAGCGCATCCTGCCCTTCGTGCACGACAATGCCTTCTATGCCGCCATGGCGGACAGCGGGGCGCAGGCGAGCACGGATCGCAACACGGGCTATGTGACGGTGAGCAGCGGGGCGCGCTACAAGCCTGGCTTCTTCGTCAGCCCGCTCACGCCCGAGGAGGCGCAGCTACTGGCGCAGCCCGGCAATTCCCGGGGCGTCGCCCTGCAGTCCCGCGATGTGAATGGAGATGGTCGAATGGATCTGGTGCTGCTCTCGGCCCGGGGCGCACAGCCGCTCTATGGCGCTGCGCCGTGAACTGAGGTAGAACGTGGACGACACGAAGGGCCTGGCAGCAGGCCCGCTCCCTTCACGCTCTGGCCAACAGGTTGCCACCATGTCACTGCTGGATTCGATCGCAGGCTTTTCACGCGAGGTGCAGACGCTCGATCGCATCTTCTACAGCGAGCGGCTGGAGTCGCAGCGGGTGCGGGTGTCGCAGTCGCATCTGTCGCTCTACCTGGTGGTGGTGGTCGGCGTCATCTACATCGCCGCGCTGTGGAATCAGGTGCCGCCGCAGAACGTGATCGCCTGGATCGGCCTGTGCATCCTCACCGCCTTCCTGCGCATGGCGGCGTGCAAGCGCATCGAGACGTCCCTGGCTCAGCCATCGGCGGCCACGCTTTACCGCAACGAGCTGTGGTTCTATTTCACTTCCACGGCGAGCACGGCGGCGATGGGCACCGGGTTCTGGCTGGTGTGTCTGGGCGCCACCGACCGGGTGGTGTTCACCGTCACCCTGCTCACCTGTGTCTATGCCATCGGCTCCACCGTGAATTCGGCGATGCACGCACGCAACATCCCCTCCCTGCTGATCTCCAATCTGGGGCAGGGCATCGTGTTCCTGCTGTTCTTCCGCGATCCGCCGAACTTCGAGACGGCCTTCGCCCTGCTGGCCCTGATCATCCTGCTGATTCAGTTCTGCCGGCGCATCTCGGCGCTGTTCACCGAGTCCTTCCACATTCGTGACGAGAACATGGAGAAGAACCTGCAGCTGGAACAGCAGAAACGGGTGATCGAGCGTGCCCTGCAGGAGGCGCGCGATGCCATCGACGACAAGAACCGCTTCATGGCGGCGGCCAGCCATGATCTGCGTCAGCCGCTGCACGCCATCACCCTGTTCCTGGGCAGTCTGCGTCATCTGGTCAGTTCGGAGCGCGCCATTGGTCTGGTGCAGAAGATCGACGAGGCCACCAGCATCCTGCACGATCAGTTCAACAGTCTGCTCGACTTGTCCAAGTTCGATGCCGGTGTGGTCGAGCCGCACCTGGAGCGCAGCAGCATCGATGCCGTGCTGCGCGACGTGCTCGGCAACACCCAGCCACTGGCCCAGCAGAAGGGCATTGCCCTGCACTGCGAGAGTGCCCCCTGGGAGATCGAGACCGATGTGCTGCTGCTGGAACGGCTGATTCAGAACATCGTGGTCAACGCCATCAAGTTCACCGATCAGGGCGAGGTCCGCATTCGCACGGAAGTGGACGGCGACGCGCTGCTGCTGCATGTCAGCGACACCGGCTGCGGCATCAGCGCCGAGGAGCAGAACCGCATCTTCATGGACTACTACCAGGTGCACAACCGTGCCCGCACCAAGGGCAAGGGCAGCGGGCTGGGCCTGGCCATCGTCAAGCGCATCGCCGCCCTGCTGGGCTGCGAGTTGACGCTCGTCTCGCAGCCGGGGCAGGGCAGTACCTTCACGGTGAAAATACCCCTGGCCGGCCCGGTGTCCCATGCCAGAGTCGAGGCGCACGCGCTGAGTCCCGCGCTGCGACAGCGCGAGATCATGGCGCAGCCTGACGCCGAGGCGCTGCAGGGCCAGCGCGTGCTGATCGTGGATGACGACGCGCAGATCGTCGAGGCGCTCACCGGACTGGTGCAGGACTGGGGTGGCGCGGTCACCGCTACCTCAACGTTCGCTGGCGTGCGCGCGAGTTTGGCGCGGGATGGGGCACCCGCCCTGGCCCTGCTCGACGACATGCTCAACGAGGACACCTCGGGCCTGGACATCGCGCGCTATCTGCAGGAGCACATGCCACGCGCCTGCATTCTCATCATCACCGGCAACACCGTGGACGAGCGGCTGCAGACGCTGCGCAGCGCGGGCTTCGAGGTGCTCATCAAGCCGGTGGATCGCAACCGGCTGCTGGCCTGTCTGCAGCGCTGCCACATGCTTTCCGAGGCGCCCCACTGACCCCCGTCTGCGTGGCGCAGACGCCGGGGAGCTGTCGCGAGTGCCGGCGAGGCAGCCGTAGCGCAAATTCCTGTGCTAGTATCCGGGCTTTTTGAAGTTCCCGGGTATTGCATCGTGACGCACAACAAGAAGAACTCCCTGGCGGGGCGCTGTGTCCTGCCGCTGGCCGGCGTGGCCGCCCTGTTCCTGACTCCTGTCACTCTCCTGGCCCAGACCGCCGAAGCGCCCCCGGCCGAGCTGCCGCGCTTCGAGCACGCCGCCGCCGACATCACCCTGGACGGCGTGCCCGACGAGGCCGTGTGGCAGCAGGTCGCCCCCTTTGACGGCATGCGCGTGATCCGCCCCGACACGCTGGCCGCGCCCGAGCTGCAGACCCTGACCCGTTTCTTCTACACCGAGCGCGGCCTCTATGTGGCGGTGCACAACCAGCAGGCCCCCGAGACGCTCATCGCCCGCATGAGTTCCCGCGATCAGGACCTGGAGCGCGACGCCTTCGTGCTCGGGCTCGACCCGTCGGGCAGCGGGCTTTACGGCTACCTGCTGCAGATCAATCTGGGCGACACCCTCAACGATGGCACCATCCTGCCCGAGCGCCAGATCAACCTGCAGTGGGATGGGCCTTGGAACGCGCGCACGGCGGCGACGGACGATGGCTGGACGGCGGAGATCTTCGTGCCCTGGTCCATGATGAGCCTGCCCTCGGCGGGCGATGTGCGCACCCTGGGGCTGTACACCGAGCGGCGCATCGCGCAGAGCAACGAGACCTGGTCCATGCCGGCGCTGCCTGATACCTCGCCGGGCTTTCTGTCGGCCTTCACGCGGGTGAGTGTGCGTGACATCGCGCCGCGCCAGCAGCTGACCTGGTATCCCTTCATCGCCAGCAATTTCGACAACGGCAGCAACACGCGGGACAGCCGCGTGGGCACGGATGTCTACTGGCGTCCGTCGTCCAACCTGCAGCTGGCTGCCACCCTGAACCCGGACTTCGGCTCGGTGGAATCGGACGACGTGATCGTCAACCTCGACGCCTTCGAGACCTATTACGCCGAGAAGCGCGCCTTCTTCCTGGAAGGGCAGGAGATCTTCATCACCTCGCCGCGTGCCGGCGACGACGGCGGTCCGAGCAATGCCGGCCCGCGCGGCTCGGGCGCACGCGGCCAGCCCACCACCATGCTCAACACCCGACGCATCGGCGCCACGCCGGACTATCAGCTGCCCGCCGGCTTCACGGCGAGCGAAGTGGACCTGGGGCGACCGGCCGATCTGCTGGGGGCCGTCAAGCTGACCGGTCAGTCGGGCAATCTGCGCTATGGCGCCTTCCTGGCAGCCGAGGATGACAGCGAGCTGCGCGGCCGCGACGCGCTGGGCAATGCCGCCCGCGTGCAGGCCGAGGGGCGCGAGTTCCTGGTGGGGCGTCTGCTTTACGAGGACACCTCGGGCGGCGGGCGTCGCGCCATCGGCTGGATGAACACTCAGCTGCAGTCCGATGTGGCGGACGCCTCGGTCAACGGCATCGACCTGCACTATTTCTCGTCCGACACGCGCTGGCTCTTCGACGGCCAGCTGCTGCACAGCGATGTGGCGGGCACCACGGGCAAGGGCATGTTCTTCGATGCGAGCTATCAGCCGGATCGCGGGCGTCAGCACCGCATCGGCGCGGAATACCTCGACGAGACCCTGGACATCGACGACTTCGGCTTCTGGCGTCGCAATGACAGCATCGGCGTGGAATATCAGTACAAGGTCACCGAGTCGGACCTGCCGAACCTGCGCAGCCGCACGCGCAGCGGCATTCTACGCTACTACTGGAACGCGAAGGGCGAGGGCATTCGCGCCGGCATCTACACCGATCAGGACTGGGTGTTCAACAACAACCACAGTCTCGGTCTGAGCATGAACTATTTCCCGCGCCGCGTGGACGACGAGCTGAGCCGCGGCAATGGCACCTTCAAGATTCCGGAGCGCTGGGACGGCCGGCTGAGCTGGACGAGCGACCGGGCGCGGGCCGTGAGTCTGCGCGGGGCCATGAACCTGCAGCAGGAATTCCTGGGCGTGCGTCGGCTCACGGCCTCGGCGGGCGTGGTGTGGCGGCCGGCGGATCGCTTCTCGCTGCAGCTGGATGTGGACCGGGTGGATCGCGAGGGCTGGCTGGTCAATCGCGGCGGTGGTCGCATCAATTCCTACGAGACCAAGGAATGGGCGCCGAAGCTGGCGATGGAGTATTTCCTCACGGCGAAGCAGCAGTTCCGGGTGTCGATGCAGTGGGCGGGCATCGATGCGAACGCCGACGAGTTCTACCGCATCCGCACGGCTCGACTGGACACCATGGAGCAGATCCTGCCGCCGGCGGGGCCGAGTCAGGACTTCATCATCAGTCGCCTGAGTTTCCAGGCGCGTTATCGCTGGGAGATCGCGCCGCTGTCCGACTTGTTCGTGGTCTACACGCGGGGCAGCAATCTGCCGCGCAGCTTCGAGGGCGACACGCAGGACATGTTTCAGTCGGCGTGGACGGACAAGATCATCGACACGTGGGCGATCAAGTTGCGGTATCGAATCGACGGCTGATTGTGGAATTCGGGCGTAGGAGCCTGCTTGCAGGCGAACCAATATCGCCGGCCCCGGGTCTGGCGTCGGGCCAGTCGTCTGCGGACACGCCGTGAATCCGTCCCTGGAGGCTCGCTGGCCGCCGTCCTGGCGGCCAACGGTCCGCCGACGACTGGCCCGACACCAGACTCTTGGGTCGGTGCCACCGAACAGCATCTCTCAGCCCCGGATTGAGAGAGTGGGCCTGGTGGCCGTGTGGACTTTCCCCCGGCTCTTCACTAGGCTTGCCTGCAGTTCAGAAATCACGCCCTCAGGAGATGTTCATGCGCTTTTCCGCCACCCTTCTGCTGTGTCTGGCCACCCTCGCCAGTGCTCCCGCCTTGCAAGCGCAGGATCATGCCACCGTGCCCGATCCGGCAGAGTTCAACACGCCGATTCCCCTCTTCACCACCGCACTGGGCGATCACAGCTATCCGATCTCCACGCGCAATCCGCAGGCCCAGGCCTTTTTCGACCAGGGCTTCCAGATGATGTACGCCTTCACCAAGGTGGACGCCGCGCGCTCCTTCCGCGAGGCGCAGAAGCTGGATCCGGACTGTGCGATCTGCTACTGGGGCGAGGCCTGGGCCTGGGGCTCGTATCTGAACGGACCGATGACGGCCGAGGAGTCGCCGCGCGCCTATGCCGCCATTCGTGAGGCGCTGCGCCGCCTGGACAAGGCCACGCAGAAGGAGGCCGATCTGATCATGGCCATGTCCCAGCGCTATGTGGCGAACTTCTCGGCCGAGCGCCGCATGGAGCAGGAGCAGGCCTATGCCGATGCCATGGCGGAAGTGGCCGCGAAATACCCGGATGATCTGGACATCGTCACGCTCTACGCCGATGCCCTGTTCCTGCTGGAGCCGCGTCGCGGCACCCGTGACCTCGACGATCCGGACGTGATTCGTCTGCACAACGTGCTGACCAGCGTGCTGGATCGCGACATCACCCACGTCGGGGCCTGTCATCTCTATGTGCACGCCACCGAGTCCACCCCCGAGCCGGGTCTGGCCGAGGAGTGTGCCGAGTTCCTGGGCAATGCCATTCCGGGCGCGAGCCACATCAATCACATGCCCAGCCACACCTGGAACGAGATCGGGCGCTGGAACGACTCCGTGCGCGCCAACATCCAGGCCTGGCATTCCGACCAGAAAGCGGCCATCGGCGAAGGCTTCGCCATCTACCCGATGCACAATCTGGCCATGCTGCTGTTCGCGGCCAGCATGGACGGGCAGGGCGCCATCGCCATCCAGGCGGCCAAGGACTACGACAAGCTGATGGACAGCTCCATCTATCACGTGCTGACCCTGGTGCGCTTCGGCCGCTTCGACGAAGTGGCGGCGGTGAGCAAGCGTCCCGAGAACAGCGATTTCGACGGCGGCAGCTGGGACTTCGCCCAGGGCTATGCCGCGCTGAAGATGGGCGACACGGCCACCGCGCGCGAGTACCTGGCCAAGCTGGACCAGCTGGCGGCGGACACCACCGACAATTACCGCTTCCACGATGGCAACAATCTGCTGGAGGTGCTGGTGGGTATCCTGGAGGGCGAGATCGCCTGGAGCACGGGCGACATGGCCAGTGCCATCGAGGCTTTCGAGCACGCCACGGCGGCTTACAACGCGATCATCTATGACGAGCCGGAGCCTTACCCGTTCTCGGCCAAGCACTGGCTGGGCGCGGCCTACATCGAGGTGGGCGAGTTCGACAAGGCCATCACCTTGTATGAAGAGGACCTGCGCGAGCATCCGCACAATGGCTGGGCGCTGTACGGCATCAAGCAGGCGCTGGCGGCGCAGGGCAAGGTGGACGAAGAGATCGACAAGCGCTTCGAGGAGGCGTGGGCGAGGTCTGATACCTGGATTCTGGGGTCGAAGTTCTGAGGTTCTGAGTAGTGCGGGCTTGAGTGCCTTGAGCGGGAGTCGGGTGGCGGGGGCGAGGCTGGCGGACACGCTGTGAATACGTCCTTGTACGCTCGTCGCCCGCCATCCGACCGCCATGGATGGCGGGAGTGCCGGAAATGCAGGAGCATTTTCCGGCCCTGGCGGGCGACGGTCCGCCAGCCTCGCCCCCGCCACCCGACTCCATTCAGTGCCACGCGATGCCTTGCTCCTCGAGCTTCGGGGTGGGGGAGCCAAGGGGGGCCATCACCCCAGCTTGGGCACCGTGATCACGATTTCTCCCTCCGACTTCTCGGTGCGCATGCCGCGCGCGTCCACCGGCTCCCCCAGATCGATATCCCGCGAGAAGGCACTCACGCTGGTGCTGCTGGTCTGCAGACCGGCGCGGCTGTCCTGCACACGGGTACGCACCTGGGCGGAGATGGACAGGGTGGTGTCCTCCAGCGCTGTCTCCAGTTCCACTTCGCTGCCCTCGGCCAGGGTGATCACCACGCGGAATTCCTTGTCCAGTTCCTCCACGGCGATCTGCGGCTGCTGGAAGGCGGCGGAAAAGCCGCTGAAGCCGAAGCTGCTGTTCATGTTGTTGAACAGTTGATCCATCTGCGACTGCATCTGCTGCAGCCGCGCGAAGGGGTCGGTGCCGAACAGGCTGGCGCCGAAAGGGTCGAAGTTCGGGTCGAACAAGGAAGCCGGGCCGCTCGGGCGCGACTGTTCCTCGGCCATCTCTTCCAGGCGCTCCAGCAGGTCGGGGTTGGCGGAGGCTTCATCGCCGCGCAGGGCCTGCAGTTCGTTGCTCAGGCGCCAGTGCGAGACGCCGAATGCCACCAGAGTGATGACCAGCACCGTGGCGAGTCCGGCGATCCACAAGGTCTTGGTGTCTTTCATGATGCTCTCTCGTCTGTCAGTTCATGCGGGCACGCAGCCCATGCCGTGAATGAGGCTGCCGCCCGAAATTTCAAGTCTGCCCGAGCCCCTTGGCTCCTTCCCGCGGCAGGGACGCGGCACTAGCCATGAAGGCAGGCGGGCATCGAGCCTTGCAGGACCGTCTGCCGCCAGGGCCGGAAAATGCTCCTGCATTTCCGGCACTCCCGCCATCCATGGCGGTCGGATGGCGGGCACCGAGCGTACAAGGATGTATTCACAGCGTGTCCTGCAAGGCTCGGTGCCCGACAGCCAGGCACGCAGGCAGACGCGAGAAGCCCCTACCGCTCCACCGTATAAGTGATGTCCAGACTCTGCGTACTCCCCGACTTCGCCTCCAGCTTCACCCGCTCCGACACCGTGTAATCCACCGCCAGCGTCGACTCTGTCTCGAACAGCCCGATGCCGTACTGGATGAAGATGCGCGGCGTCAGGTACTTGCCCAGCGTCAGGCTGCTGTTGGCCACATCCCCCGTGCTGCCGATGGCCAGCGTGTCCAGACCCAGCTGGTTGCGAATCTGGTTGGTCAGATTCTGCCCCTGGTTGATGCCCAGGGAGGTGATGGCCCCCACCAGCGCATTGCTGTCCTGGCTGCCCACCTCGGCCAGCGGCCGACCGGTGAGCATCACGGCGATGATGTCGCCGTCCGGAAGTGTCGGCGTCGAGAACAGCTGACTGCTGATGTTGCGCAGCGTGCCGTTCATCTGCACCCCCACCTTCACGTCCTCGGCCTCGCGGGTGGCACGGATGTCCAGCGCCGGATTGTCATAGCTGCCGAAGAACAGCAGCTTGCCGTGCTCGATGTTCAAGGTGCGTCCGTAGGTCTGATAGCTGCCCTGGCGCACCGTCAGCTCGCCGTAGGTGAGAGGCGCGCCGGTGGCGCGCTGCGTGATCTCCAGGGCGCCGTTCAGGTCGGTGTCCAGTCCCCAGCCGGCGAAATGCACGGCCTCGCCCAGCTGCACGGACACCTGGGCGGTCAGCGGCACGTTCTGCAGCGGCCCGAGCGAGGACGTGGCGGCATTGCGTACCGTCGCGCCGTCCTCCGGCTGGGCCACCAGCACGGTGTCGGCGGAAACGTCGACGGCGGATTCGGGCAGGCTGGTGATGCGCACGTCGAGCAGGGGCAGCAGCAGATTGCCGCTGATGTGCACTCCTTGCGGGCTCGCCTCGATGGCCAGCTGCGGACTGATGGCCATGCGCAGTTCGGGGCGTTCCGCCAGCGTGAAATTGTCGCCTTCCAGCTGCAGGCGCAGCGCAGGGGAATCACTGAACGGCGCTTCGATGTCACTGAAGAAGCGCAGGGAGCCGGTGCCGGAACGGGCCTCGCCCTGCAGGGCCAGATGGGCGTCGTTGTCGGCAACGAGGCTGGCATTGATCGCGTTCAGTTCGAGGCCGAGCGCGGGCACCTGCAACGCGCCGTCCTGCAGGTCCAAGGTGCCGCCGAGTTGTGGCGCCTGCAGGGAACCGCCGATGACGGCGAGCCCGCTCAGGCGGCCCTCCACCTGGCGTAGTTCAGGCACCAGCGCTTCCAGCCACTGCAATGCCTCGAACTCCAGGGCGACGTCGCCCTCGAGGTTGCCGGAGGGGGCGATGCTCAGGCGACTGCGTGCCGAGCCCTGCAGGCCGGTCGTTCCCGCAAGTGGTGGCTGGGCAAACTCCAGCAGGCTGTCGAGCTGCCAGGCGCCGGCGCGCTGCTCGGCGTTCAGTGTCGCCGTGCGCAGTTCCAGTTCACGCGGCACGACGGCGAGTGTTTCTTCGTCCGTGCCGCCCGGCGCAGGCGCAAGTGCCATGACGGCCTCTTCCAGTTGCAGTTCGGCTGTCAGGCTCAGTTCGGACATGGCGGCGTCGGCCTGCCCGGCCACGCTCACTGTTGCGTCCAGCTGGCCCTGCATACGGACGCCCGCCGGCAGGGTGGGCAGTTGGCGAGAGAGATCGGGGAGGGGCGGCGCGTTGAAGGGCTCCAGTGGCAGGTCCTGCAGACGAGCCGTGGCCTGCAGCGTCGCGTCTGCGCCGCCTGTGGCCTGCACGCACAGACTGCTGCCGGCCAGCTGCCAGCACTGGTCTGCCAGCTGCCAGCCTGTCGCACTCCAGCTCAACGTGGCAGCGCTGGCCAGTTGCCACTCGCCCAGCTCCGTGCCCAGGGTGCCGCGGCTGATGCGGCCTGCCCATTGCAGGGGCGTGTCGGCGCTCAGCCCGCTCAACGCGCCCTCCAGGGCGATCTGCGCCTGCAGCGCCGGGCTGTCCAGGGCGAGCTGCAGCTGGTGTGCGGCCGCTTCGCCAGCGCCGCGCAGTGTCAGCGTGCGCGCCGTGACGCTGCCGCCTTGCAGATCGCGGGCTTCCCCTTTTTCAATATTGACAAACCAATTTCAGAAGCTGCTGGATGGGTCGAAACCACCATACCGTTCTTTCCTTCAATTAAAGGCTTTTGA